>WLWD01000493.1_pt1 | contig 153882 bp, 80 predicted proteins | sample 6712731 | NCBI WGS metagenome assembly WLWD01 (sample SAMN12718690, study PRJNA576275) | sponge metagenome | isolation source: marine sponge | host: Mycale hentscheli | place: New Zealand: South Island, Marlborough, Capsize Point | collected 2014-11-01
GTGTTCAATACAAGGCAAATGATATGTAATGCCATAAAACAAAAAAAATTAATCCATCATGGAATGGAAAGCCGTAAACAGGAAATATCTAATAGAAAGAATAATTATAAGCTATTCTATTGACAGTTTAATAAAAAATACAATAGAACATCCAACTGAGAACTATTTAGAACCAGGCTTCTGGTTGTTTGCTTTCAGAGGTTATTCTGCTTTATTCCAAATTTAATACATTGTATTATTTATCACAGAATAATATTTAAAGCTGTCTTTATTTTAATGTTGCTATAATCATTCTTATTTTATGCAAGTACGATAACTCAGGGCCTGCCCGGATTATGCTCGAAATTTTTTGAATTATTCTTTTTTTTTTATTCTAAAAAATTGAGTTATTACTCCAGAAGAATAGTATATTATTCTAGACATTTTCATATTATTCTCTCATTATTCTAATTAGAAATAAGTGAAATTGTGATGATTGCATATACAGGGCTTCATACAGAGCATTACACCCGCCCTCCCCCTCAATTTGAGGACCTGCACCCTCCCCTCTCTGTGGCCTACTTAGCCACACGCTATCCTAAGTAGGAAAAAAAGTCCCCCTCCCCCCCCTCCCCCCACAGAAAAAAATCCTGTATGAAGCCCTGCATATAGCTAGCTGTATAGAGTTGGTACCTTATGAAATAAATGTGTAAGACAATCAGTCTCTTATTGAATTACTCAATATGAAAGGATTGAATATAGCTAGCTAATCTTTCAGTGTTACAGAATACTAATATGCTCGGCAGTGGATCCACATTCTCTTCCCTTCACATTCGTAGATCGGCTGGTAATAATATACAGTTTTTGTCAATTCTAATGAAGTATGATTGTTGAGATGCTCACGAAGAGAATATCCTTATAGCATAATTCTAGATATAACTTGCTGACTCTGAGCCTGACTGACAGCTCTCCCAGTATTTCAAACTTTCTTTTTTCAATTTGGAAATGCAATAACAGAGTGGCCCACACTAACCCAGCTGCTTTAATCAAGTAATGAAGATCTACCTCATAACCACATTTCTACACATGTTTATGTCCTTTAACCCAGTGTAAACATGTAATTGTTGTTGTTGTTGTTTTATATATAGTTTTGTGGCTTTGTTAACATATTCATCCTACAATCATGTAACTCTTACTTACACGGAAGTCACCTCTATCTTTACACAGGTCACTATTGTGGAACAATGCTTATCATCCTGTACTCTCCATTTTATTCCATTTGTCAACAACTGAAAAATAATCAATAGATTGCACATAACAAACTGTTTAGCAGTACAAATTTTTATAAAGAGGTTAAAATAATCAATTAAAAATTGTGTCAATGACTCAAGAATGCTGGCAGAGTTCCTCAAACTCTATGTGTTTATCAAGAATTACAACTTCTCTTGATTGCATCACCATTGAGTCGTAGAATAAATCAGGATAGCCTGTTGTTTTGTTCGTGTATTTTTCATACAACTGGCCCAGTGCAGTATTCATTAATGTCCATTTTTACATCTATACTCCATGAAAGTGAGGACCTGTCCATCTCAACGTTGTTGGCTATCTGACTTCAAGTAAATAAACCCTTTACCTAATTTTTTTAAATGTCCAGTGTCTATACAAGTAAAAAGCATTCTTTTAGCTAAGGCATCAGAGCAGATGTAATATAAGGAAAGAATTTCAAAAGACATCATTAATAAGATTAAATAATTCATTATTCAAATTTTATGTATTTTATATTATAGCATTTCTTTCAGATTATAGCTAAATTTCTATTGAACAAAACCTAATCACACTATGCTTATGCCAAAATAAATAAATAAGTAAATGAATGAATGAACAAATAAATGTATGAAAGAACAACAACAAAAACAAATAAATAAACAAACAAACAAAAAAAACATGCAAATAAATAAATATAAATTAATTAATAAATAATTTCTCATTTTTATAAAGTTTAGGAATGCTCGCAATGTCTTTTCTCTTTTTAAATTTTAATTTGTAAAGCTAAAAAATTCATAGCACTATCATATGGGTAGAGAGCATCTCACTTTTCTCTGTAGGCTGGTAAATTTAGAGTTGTATTTATCTATAAATAGCCTACAGGAAGTTGAAACTTTCCTGGACTAAAGTAAACTATTAGATTATACACAATATATATATAATAATATTTTGGTAATTGAATTATCTACTATTGGAGTAAGTTCAGCATCTGGTAATGGTAGGTATGACCAAATAAACAATCCCAACTAAAGTGCTTCAATTATTGGATACTAATTTCAATTCTCTTGGGGAGTATATTTTTATATTTTATTACCACCTATTGTGGAATAAGTGAAATAACTTAATTTAATCAAATTAAAGTATCATTTCAAGCGGGCGTTCGCAGAAATTGGATCTGCAATTACGCTTATATGGAACAGCAATTAATGTGGTGGTATGTTAAAGAAAACACATTTTTGTAGAAAGGGAGACCTTGGAAGCTGATGGGAATACAGCATAGAGTCCCTGTGGAGTTAACAACTCTGTATCTATCAAGGTGGATATAAAGAGACCATCTGATCGATAGCTATAACATTGAGAAACCTACCAGACATTTGGGGGGAAATATATGAGGATGGAATTAAAGAATTGTATTTTCTTAGCATTGGATGCACCATCTCTTCCCTTCAAATTTGTAGGTTGGTTGGTGATATGTAGCTAATTCACACTTTCTTGCCAATTCTAATACAGTGTAATAGTAAAGTTGCACAAGAAGAGCAACCATTAAGCATGATCCTCTGACTTTGCTGACTCTGAGCATGAGCTGACAGTGCTCACAGTACTTCCCCATTTTGGGAGTACAAATAACAGAGAGGTCAAGAAAAACCCAGCTGCTTCTGTCCTTCCTTTCTAAATGAAATAGAGAATAAAGAATTTTCTTTTATAATTAGGCAGGGCTTATAGACTCTGCTAGAATTTCCACAACAATAGCTATAACCAACTCTTGACCAAGTGCCTGCATTTATGACTAGTATTATAACTATTATTATATGCAAACATATTATAGCACTACTTACCTACATATGAAACACTAAGAATATACTTCCAGCACTTAGCTAACTATCTAATAATGTATAATTTAAGTAAACCTCAGTCAATATTATATAGCAGCCAAAAATATGATAAAATATTTGGAGCAAATATTTTGTCATTGTTGTTGTAGTATTGCGCTTGCTTATGAATTACTAAAAAAAAATAGATTGATAATTTTAGCAAGTAAGGCACAAGTAATTACACTACATTTGACGATCTTTACCAATGCTAACTTACTCTCCCTATAGCCTCATGTTTTTTAAAGGGCGCTCTACTATTGCATTGCATAGTAGAGGTAATGAATCCACTCCTGAACTTCCAAACACTACGTCAGGAACTGTCAGAATAGGCAAGCCTAAGTGTGATTTGCTTTATTGGGAAGTTTAGTGGTGTTTTAGAGCTGCGTCATCGCTAACCTGGGCATTCCTGACAGTTTCAGAGAACAACAGTGAAAGGCAGGGGTTAGTTTATTGTGTATCTACAGTAGCCAATGGTTTCACCACACAGTTTCACAAAGGAGAGCTATTGAAGGTAAGTTTATGCACCAGAGTTGTTCTTAGAAGATGAAAATTTAGTACTAAATGTGTCGAAAAGAAGCGCAAACTAAGTGTCAGATAAGTCAGGGTGCTTTTTTGAGGCAAAAATTGATGCACAAGACCCTTAAAATTTGAGCTTAATAATATGTACAATAGCTTCTGCATTCATGTGCATCTCTTTATTTAGCTCTTGTGTAGGGACCTGTGTTTACAATGCAACATATGCTTCATTTTCTTCTGTTCCAGGCATTATCAGCTGGATAACTTGTGTTGTGGTTTTCTGCAATTATCTCAAAAGTGAAAAAGTCAAACTTCCAAAAATCATAACTTTCTCCCACTATTTTTTTTTACAGAAATGTTTTTATATCATCTGAAAGCTCTTTTTCTACTCTTGAAAATGAACTACAAACTTTTTTTCCAATAATTATTTGGTTGAGTTATTCACATTTGTTTTTAAAATATGCATCAAAAAAATTTATATAAAGCCAACAAAAAAAATATTTAGAAAAATCTGGTAGTAAACTTTGTAAAAAAGATATTAAAGAATGTGTGTTTGAAGTCTTGATGTTGAAGTAGATGAGGTTTAGATTCACAGGGGTGGGTAATGGTTTTCTGACGTTGATGCCTTAGCATTTTGGTGGGTGTGGTTTTCTGCCAATACTTTCAGCTCATTTTGAAGAGCTTCAGATGGGTAATATTTTCAAAGTGAAAAAATATATGCAAAGTAAAGTTATGCCAAAAAATGTAAAACCACAAACCCCCTTAAAATTCCATATTTAATTCCAGTTTATCTTCAAAGACAACAGTTGCTCTCCACACAAGGAATATTATGATATAATACTCCTTTCATAGTGGGAGTCACAGGTAGCTCTCACCGATAATTGTATGGCTGGGTAAAGTAGCCTGCCACCAAGTCTTTTAAGGTTTCTTCAGCCTATCTATACTGCTTGCACCAAGTTCTACCCTCAGCCAATCCCACTCCTTGTACAGTATAAGGATAGCTAAGATGAGGAAGAATGGCACAGTGAGTGATCTAGACAAGAAATAAAGAAGGACTAAATGTGGAGAGCCAAGTTACAGTGTTATATGGGCCCTCAAACACACATACAAATGATAATGAGTACGCAACTAAATTAACGCTCTTTTGTCTAAAGAAATTGATGAATAGACATGAATGATCCATTCACATGAATGCACACTTAGTAAATTAAGAGATATGGAGCACACAAATACACTATTTCTGTACTTTTCCAGCTATTGCTCATTCTGGTGAGGCAGGACCCCACAGTCTGTTTGACTTGCATAAGGAGTGTGGTTGATATTTTGAAGTCAGTTGACTTACGTATTATTATAGAGGTCTTATTGAAAGAATTTATATTGCAGACAGTGTATTTTGGTTGTGCTAGAATAACATGTCATTCCCGTCAATAGATTCCGAGAAAAGCATACACAAATTTTTATAGTTTACACTTCCATCAAATTTCATCGTCACCCCCTGAATGGGTAAAGTGTCATCACGTTCAATATAGGCAGCAATGTTTCAAAAAGGGTGGCGTGTAAAGTAGTATGGAAAAGAGTATGAGAGAAGGCAAAAGATTTGCAAAGCACAGGTCCACAATCATGATAGAGGGACAGAGAGATTCAGGTGCATGACAGGTAGACAAAGGAGAAGGGACTCCATGACTCAAGAAGAAAGAGCTAAAGAAAAAAGGTAGAAGAGCTGAGATAGTTCAGAAAAAGAGAGCAGGACAGGGAAACTTATGTAATCTTACTATAAAGAATGATAATGAGTAAAATTAACTTATGCTATTGCATTCTTACTTTGCACTACATCAATCACCATGGGATACTTGCTAGTAGCTAATTATAATTGAATTCTAATAAATGACGAGTTAAACAAAAGAAAATATTGACAATTCTAAAGAAACTCTCATAGTAAGTTCTTGAATTAAATGCTCAGGAATACTGTGGGGCCTGTTCTGACATCCTATGGCCTCCAAATAAATTTCTTCAGCTTATATTTACTGGTTGGAGGTTGATTCACAGCTACACATTAGCTAATTCCTACTTGGACAATTCTATTGTGAATTTGAGAATTTTCTTGTGGGTGATAGTGGTTGCTCTGACCTATAGATACAAGCAGACATGTACATGATAGAGGAGGAACCTACAATTTAGTATCAAGATATAGATTAAAAACCAACAATGAAATAACAGTATAGACCAGTTGCTAAGCATTATCTTGTAGCTCCATTGTGAAAGATAAGGAAGTTGAAAAGTAGTAGTTTCAATGACTAACATAATAGAGGGGAATTAGATATCTACAATACTATACTACTGAAGGCTTCTTCTTAGTAATAATAATTTCAGTGACCAAGTGTAGTAGAATCCCTGCCACATTACCAGGACATACTCCAATCACACCCCCTGGACACTCCCTCATCTGAACACCTTAGATTATTAGCATGAATATTGTATTTATTATTTCTAATTAGCTAACTGATCATTCATATATTCCATTTAACCCTCACTTCCTGTATCACCTAATCACCCTTGTGCATGCCCAGTGGGTTCCTAATATATTGGCCTGCTGAGCATGTGCTCCTTTAGTTTCATTCCGCTTTACATTACACTTAACCCTAAGACATCCTTCTGTTCTGCCTTGGAAAGCAGCAGCAGGTAGTTAAGGGAACCTGTGAAAGGGTTTGTGTATAGCTTCTGACACTCAGGTGGCAGCTACTCTCAGTTGTCTCCCCACTACCTCCACCACACTTGGTAGCAGCGGTGGTCCTAGTTGCTCTTCATCTTCTGGGATACTTGGAGGCGACACCTGCATCATCAAAGTTACTTTTTTCTTATATTGAGTCAAGCCCATTGTTCAAGCTGTTGTTTCACTTGTTCTTCCTTATTCAGGCAATCCCTGGTCAGTTCTCGGGTGTAGAGGGTTTCCGCCCACATTTGAAGACATTTACTTCAATTTCAATACCTTGTTCAGCAGTCTGTTCCTGCTCACTTCTCAATTTATTGTAGACTGGAGCTTAGGAACCAACGATTTTCCACTCCTTTGCTTATTCTGGGCAATGGTATCCTTATAACTTCTATTACTAGTTTCTATTATTGCATTGTGGTTGTTCTATTCTGTTTGTGAAACTGAACGTTAAATTGTGCTATTATTATTTCACTCATTGTGTCATTTATTATCTTCCAATATGGCAGGCAGACGAGGACGTCCCCGTAATAGGGCCCTTCAACAACACCAACCATTTCAGTCATTAGATGACAACTCTTCCATAGCTGGTAACTCTTCCTTTTCTGGCAATTCGTCACTTTCGTCCACGACGTTACCTTCTACTTCTTCATCCTCTACTTCCGCTTCATCACTAAATTCAGCCTCAACAATGGTTGAATTGGACTCTGACCTTACGCGGGAACATATCGAGCCTTTACCTCAAACTCCGCCCAAGGCAAAACCCTCCACCGCTTCTCAACTTCAGGAACTTAAAGAATTGGCAGAACAAGCTAAAGCCAATGATGTCGATCCCAATATGTTACTCTTTGCTCAGCTCTTCTATAAGCAAAATCAGCCTCAGCCATCTGTCTCTCTGGTAAGGACCGAACCCCTTTCCAAATCTGTAGGAGAAATGAAACATGGTGAGGACATCTTTGTGTTTTTACACCGGTTTGAATACCACATGAAACTCAGATCCGTTCCCACCCATGATTGGCTGCATGTTATTCCCAGTCTCTTGCATGGAGAATTTAGTGAAGCTTACTATAATAATATTTCACCCAGTACTTCCTTTGCTGACATGAGAACAATTCTGCTCAATACTGGTGGTTACTCTCTCAATGATTGTTTAAACTCATTTCCCCTGAAATTTTGTTCAAATGGCTCTAAATCCCTTATGCAGTGGTTTAACCACTGGAAGTATAAGTTTGGTGTTGTGCTTGAGCATCTCTCATTTTTGTCTGAATATTCTGATGAAGACATTAAGTCCACTTCCCTACTGTTGGTGTTCTCGCTGGCATGACTAACGACTCTAGGGAATCTGTGCTAATAGAGGCCACACCTCTAACCACTCCTTTGTGCTGGATTGTAGTGCGATGTGTTCATACTCCGACTCTTCCCAGAAACCCAGACACTTTAACTCACACTCTTACCCCAACTCTCATCAGGGTAACCATGGCAACAACTCACCTGGTAGATTTGCTAATGCTCGTTCTGGCAATAGTTTCAACCATCATAACTCTCACACTTACCAACCTAAATCCCATTCCAATTCATACTCTACACCTCATTCTAATGCCCAGGCTTACCCCAACCGCCCTCAGTCTCCACCCAAACGTGATTTGAACTCGGTTACGTGCTATAAGTGTAATAACACAGGCCATTACGCCAACAACTGTCATGTTGTCTCCCCACTACTTCCACCACACCAAGCTAAAATGAGCAACAAACATGAGCATTATTGAAACAGGAACCATAATAATTTAATTTCAAAATATAAAACAACCAAGCAATGATAGTAGTTTGAAAGATAGGAAGTTGAGGACTGTTCAGTTAAGCTTCATAATTGGGCCTCATTATGTACAGTAGTTTCAATGACTAACATAGTAGAGGAAGTTCTGTATAGAATTAGACATCTACTGATCAGGTTCCTAAGAACAGATGTCAATGAGAGGTCTATCTGCTATCAGTGATTTTAATAAATACAGAATGTACTTCATTGTGACAGGATTGCCCTAATTATAATGGAATTCATTCATTTTTCTCTCTCTACCATACCAGATCATACCTTTAGATGGAATAAATGTTCATGAGAAATGCAGCAAAAGTGCAATGGATATACTTGGGGTAAATTTCTCTGTATCTTGTACATCTGCAATATGACTAGGAGATTCAACACATGCTATCAAATGCCACACATTCTTTCTTCCCAGACTCAGAGCCCCATTCATATAATTTCATTTCACATAAAGTAAAATTATCATTGTAAATTAGTAGTAGTATAATAGTAGTAGTAGTAATAGTAGTAGTAGTAGTAGTAGTAGTAGTAGTAGTAGTTATAGTAAGTAGGCAGTAAGAACAATGTGAAATCAAAGAAAACAATAGGATTTCTTTCCTCTCTCTGTTTTCTTTCTACTGTCTGCTAGATTCAATTGATTCTTGCTACAGGAAGACAGCTCAATATACACATACAAACAAATATCTTTCTTTTAATTCCCTTATCAATTACAACACAAAAGTTATGTTGAAAATCATGGGAAACTCAAAAATGAAGTCAAAGATTGTTATGCTACTAGCTATAATGTGATATGTGCTTCAGCAAAAATAGCAAGCAAGCCATTGTGTACTACACCAGCAAACTATTTCTCACACCAAAAGAATAATAATATACCTCTATGTCATACCAATCCAACCACTCCCATTCAGTACCAACCACTCCCATTCAGTACCAACCACTCCCATTCAGTACCAACCACTCCCATTCAGTACCAACCACTCCCATTCAGTACCAACCACTCCCATTTAGTACCAACCACTCCCATTCAGTACCAACCACTCCCATTCAGTGCCAACCACTCCCATTCAGTATCAACCACTCCCATTCAGTACCAACCACTCCCATTCAGTACCAACCAATCCCATTCAGTACCAGCCACTCCCATTCACATAGGTTCCAAGTTTGAGAAATGGAAATCAGTGACAAACCACACCCATTAATTAAATCAACTCAATTGACCACATCCTTCATGTAATTAATGTTATGAATATAATTAATGACAATGACTATTGTTATATTGATTTATTTTGGAGAATGATTGTAGCTTTTTTGCATTTTGTAATCAATTCATCTGATAATTATAGTGTCAAAGCAGCAATCACTATTGTTCATCATAACTCTCAGCAAGCTAATAATAGTAGAGTGGCTAAGACTGGCCCTCTGTCAGTATGGACTTTCCTCAGCACTGAGAAGCCCCTTTCTGCCTCTGCATTTGAGCAAGGAATATTCAAAAGTCCAGACATCAACTATAATATATGTTCTATCCACTTATTATCAAAAATGAGTTAGCCTTGTCTTTCCTTTTTTTTTTTGCTTTCTTAGGAGCAGGTGGTTGGGAAACACTCTGCCATTGCCAGTACTACCAAGAAAGAAGTATTCAAGATCAGAAATCAAAATTTGATATGTATAAGTGTTGTGTGGAATTGCATCATGAGGGCCTACATGGATACGCTGCATGGTTTTGCTGATAGAGAGTATGGTTTTGCTGATAGAGAGTATGGTTTTGCTGATAGAGTATGGTTTTCTATTAAAGCTAGGTATTAAGTAAACTGTGGTTTCTGATAGGGGGATTTCCGTGGCAGACAATAGGCAATCAGAACTTCCGTGCGTGGCAGATTGATAGAGTAAAATTCCGTGACTGCCACGGAGCTTTCGTGGCACTTGGAACCTATGCCATTCAGTACCAACCACTCCCATTCAGTATTCAAAAGGATGTAATTCAGCGAGCGAGCGAAGCGAGCGAAGCTGACTCTCAGTCGTGTTCAATTGAGATTTCAGATATATATATATATGTAGGTATGTATGCGTACGTCAAAAAATTTCGCCCGCGCTTCTAATTACGTAAGTTAGGTAAAGCGTTCACAGTTCCAGTATTTTTCAATTAACGAGCACGGAGAATCCTGCTGCACTGCCTTACACAACTTTGTTTAAACCAAAAAGTTTATAGCTACTCTCTTCTTGAAACAATTGTTAAGTCTTTGTCAAGCTGCGCTTTTTTGCCACTGCTTTCGAGGTAATTCTGTTATTGTTAACTCTTCATGCCTAATCATTGCTATTATTTAGCGATTTCCTTCACAAATGATCTTTACCTATACTCATATATTTACTCGCTCGCCATGCATTTGCGCTATTCGAGCGCACCACTAGTAATATTTTCTAGCTTGAACATTTACCTTTTATGAGGGGTAGGGAGGAGACATACCAGACCCTGCCTTGTTAATATTCTCACAGCATTAGCTGACCAGGTTATCATGTGACTGTAGTCTCGTGTGGCCAGACCTGTATTACGCCGTCCTTCTTTAAGTCCACTCATCAGTTTTAGTGCCTTCCTGGACTCTGTAAAAAAAAATTTCAAAACCATTGGCTTCCACTAACTTTTTAAACTCAATGCAGTTTTGTTCAATTTCACAAGAAACTTTCCAACACCGGATTTATTACTGCAAGAAGCAAGTTCTGAACACGTGTTGTCTATTCTGCAGTTCTTACATTATAGCAGCCAGCAAAAAGATTTCAAGATTACCAATTGGAACATTTTAATTTAATTTAACCGTATTAATACAATCATGCAGTACCTCAAACCCAATTTGTAGTAAATTGGGAACCAATTAACTAGTGCAATTTAGTTTAACGTTCTTATTTTATAAATATTCATGAGATTGAATATTCCTCTCAAACAATGCTCAACATGATTTATTTTGCAATGTTAGTAGTAGTCATTGGAATGGCTCAGGCTGATTCATCAAAGTTACCAACTACAGTAAGTCCTTCTTTACTGGAACACGATGAATTCATGTCTGCTACTACTTGTCCTGCCAATGATATGATTGACCAAGAAACTAAGAAAACTAAAGACTACTTCTACAAGAATTATCGGTTCCGACCTTGTGGGTGTGGCAGCTCAGCCTGGACTAGAGTAGCTCTATATAACTACTCCATACATGAATGTCCAGAAGGAACAAGACGAGAAGGCAGAACTGATCCAATCACTCAACAAGTCATTACTGGATGTGTTAATAATAGACTTCATATTAATTCTGTTCCTGTGCCTATACCAGTGAAGGGTGTTAGTTACTCCACAGTGTGTGGGAGGATACTAGGATGGGGATCGGGAGGTGCATTTGTTCCCTTTATCATATCTAATGCATCTATTGAGTCTGACTATATAGAAGGTGTGTCTCTAACACATGGACCACCTGGCAATAGAAGTCACATCTGGTCATTTGTGGCTACGTTTGGTGAGAATAGCAGCCACACACTATGGAACTGTCCCTGTGCTAACACTAAAATCCCATGGCCTCACCAGACACCATGGAATGTAGGACAGGACTACTTTTGTGACACTAGTTTTGTGTTTGATGGGATAGAATATTGCGCAGACAATTCTGACTTGTTATGGGATGGCCATGGATGTACACCTATTAGTTCTTGCTGTTCATTCAATAGTCCACCTTATTTCTGCAAGAAACTAAACTACACTACCAATGAAGACATTGATATGAGGTGGCTTAGCTATGGTCCATGGATAACAACATTTGCAGAGATTTATATCAAGTAAAAGTCTGAACTTTCAATGCATTGTACAATTGAACACATCATCCATTTTTATATCAGTAATCACACTTGTTCTATACTATATCATTGAAACTATTCACATTTAGCAAACAATCAGTAATTGAATGAAATAATGAACACACATGTATAATTAGAAACTTTAGGCCCCAAGTTATAAAGGAATAAATTGACAACTAGCAAATAAAAGATTTTCAGGTCTTGTAAGTAGACACTATTACACCTTTTTAATTACTGAACACAATGCACATAAGCGCCAAACTGTCAAGAAACTTCCTTGACAGTGTAGGACCTGGAAGCTAAGTCAAGGGTAAGGATTCTCTCAGTGGAGGATCCCGATTGCTTGTCAAGGAAGCGGCCATTGGCATTGTGGGCCTAATGGCCTTCCAGAAGCTGGTAGGTAGTCTGACTATTAAATTATGATAAAAACAAGTGCTAACCAACTTACAAGTCAGAGTGATACATTTTTATAGCATTTATTTTAGTACCATATTTTCTTATGCAGGTTAAGCAATTAGGTGTAGCTAATTCCAGCTCACTTGATAGATTATGAGAAGAGTTTATGGATTTCACTCCTTTAATGGTGATCTCCTGAATCTTCTATACAAGAGAGAACGAAGTACCCTACACGTGTGTTGACAACATTTTCAAACAAAGGCTATGGAGGGGGGAAGGTCGAGCTCAACTAATACCGATACTGTAAAGTGTGCATTATTATCAAAGTTGAGATGGCGAGAGCTTTCTTCAAATTGGCTTTGGATGGACAGGACAAACCACACCTCCCAACCATACCAACTCTGTGTTATTTGTAATGTCGACAAGAAATAGGTTATATAATGCACACAAAAAGTATTGACAACTTTGAAGGTGGCCTTGTTAGCAATTCTTAATTATAGTTGCCTCATGTCAAGTCTATAAGGAATTTAACTTAATCACCTAGCTATTGTGTTTAGAAATTCTACTTAACTACATTTAAATTGCAGTAATCTAGTGGCAGATCCAGTAGGATTGACTTGGTTCAATTTTTGCAGCCTTACTCCCAATTCTTCCACGTTAGCCATTTCTTTTTATCTTTCCGTATCGAGTCCTTTCACTGTCTGTGAAACTGTGCTTTTGTTTATCGACACTGTTAATAAGGCATTGCTCATGCTCTGGGCTTGAAGTAGTGGTAGAATAAATGAATCACAGAAAAATTGTTATGTATATACTTGACATTATAGAACAGAAATATAAGCTAATAGGAGAAGAAATACATTTGTTTTACAATGTTATATTTGGAAATTTTAATGTATAACTCAGTGCTTCTGGTTACATGTTTGCATCAGAGTTTTGAAATTATACCCAGAGAATCTCTTCTCTACCAAACCTACAAAAAAAATACAAGCAATTTGATCTCCCCAGTCCACACATACATTTATATACACACACGCACACAATGTCAATGAATGCAAATTGGTCACATGCACCTGACAGAGCCAAGATGCCAGTGCACTAAGCAGGCACTATGATAAAGCTTCTTGCTGCTGCTTTGTCACAGGCAGACAATCTTAATTTATCATCAACAACTGACTAACTTAATATGTCCTCTGCATAAGTTATCCATTAGCATGTTTTGTGTTGCAAGTTCCTCTGTCGTAATTGTGAAAAATATAAATCAGCATGATATAATTAAAAACTCATATCCACTTACAATGTTGATTTTTAACTTATGTGTGTTTTCTATTTTAATGACCCTTTACCATGCCCTTTTACACTAGTTAATTATTAATTTTCCTTGTGCATGCTCAAGAGGGCTATAGAGAGTGAGTTATTGAGTAGTCAATGAGTTTCCCCACTTTACTTGTCTCAACTCCATTGCACACCAATGGTCTTAGATTGTTGAATACAAAGATATCAGCTTTTGACTCAGCTTTAATACATTTTATCATTTCTTAAACACGAGACAATAAAGGATATAGTAAAATACAGACTAAGTGACTGTAAAAATGCCATAGCTACTAATACAAATGACGGCAACAAGAGACAATATAGAGACTGCAAGACTACTGTATACAATGACTGCAATTGGCTGCAGCAAGAGACTACAAGTGACTGCTAAAGGCATACGTATACCATACGAAACTGCATGTGTATGTGATTGAAAGAGATTATAAGTGACTGTAAGAGACTACAAGAAATAATAGGAGTTGAAAATATCCTAATGACCAGCTACACAGCTGTGTGTTCAATGCAAGACAAATGATATGTAATGCCATAAAACAAAAAAATTAATCCATCATGGAATGGAAAGCCGTAAATAGGAAATATCTAATAGAAAGAATAATTATAAGCTATTCTATTGACAGTTGAAAAAAAATACAATAGAACCTCCAACTGAGAACTACTTAGAACGAGGCTTCTGGTTGTTTGCTTTCAGAGGTTATTCTGCTTTATTTAATACATTGTATTATTTATCACAGAATATTATTTAAAGCTGTCTTTATTTTAATGTTGCTATAATCACTCTTATTTTATGCTAATACGATAACTCAGGGCCTGCCCGGATTATGCTCGAAATTTTCAGAATTATTCTTTTTTTTTATCCTAAAAAATTGAGTTATTACTCCAGAAGAATAGTATATTATTCTAGAAATTTTCATATTATTCTCTCATTATTCTAATTAGAAATAAGTGAAATTGTGATGATTGCATATACAGGGCTTCATACAGAGGAGAGGTGGCCCTGGAATCCCCCCCTCCCCCCCCCCCCCCCCCCCCCCAAGAAAAGTTCTTCCCCCCTTTCCCCCCCCCCCCAAGAAATCTGAATTTTTAATTATAATTATCAATGGTAACTCAGAGCAAAATTCTTTTTTATTATTAAAAATGTAAACCAAAACACAATTCTTCTACATTTTTGGTTGAAAATCTCTAGAACTTCATCAAAGTTTACAGCCGAAAGTTCAGGGCCTCAATGGCAATTCTTACGAGCTGACGAAGGTTTCAGTCAGTGAGATTGCTGCGTATACGGGTCTTAATGAGCTTCATATGTAGCTGGAAGATATTTCAACTGATGCTGTTCCAAGGAAGGACGAGGAGTGTGTTCAAAAGTTTAAATGTTTCTGAAAAAATCACCGTATACCACTGAAGTTTAACAGTGGACAACGCAGCTCATATTAGCATTACCTCCCCCCCCCCCCCAATTTGAGGACCTGCACCCTCCCCTCTCTGTGGCCTACATAGCCACATGCTATCCTAAGTAGGAATTAAAAAGTTCCCCCCACCCCCCCACCCCCCCAGAAAAAAATCCTGTATGAAGCCCTGCATATAGCTAGCTGTATAGAGTTGGTACCTTATGAAATAAATGTGTAAGACAATCAGTCTCTTATTGAATTACTCAATATGAAAGGATTGAATATAGCTAGCTAATCTTTCAGTGTTACAGAATACTAATATGCTCGGCAGTGGATCCACATTCTCTTCCCTTCACATTCGTAGGTTGGCTGGTAATAATATACATTTTTTGTCAATTCTAATGAAGTATGATGGTTGAGATGCTCACGAAGAGAATATCCTTGAGCCTAACTGACAGCTCTCCCAGCATTTCAAACTTTCTTTTTTCAATTTGGAAATGCAATAACAGAGTGACCCACACTGACCCAGCTGCTTTAATCAAGTAATGAAGATCTACCTCATAACCACATTTCTACACGTTTTTATGTCCTTTAACCCAGTGTAAACATGTAACTGTTGTTGTTGTTGTTTTATATATAGTTTTGTGGCTTTGTTAACATATTCATCCTACAATCATGTAACTCTTACTTACACAGAAGTCACCTCTATCTTTACACAGGTCACTATTGTGGAACAATGCTTATCATCCTGTACTCTCCATTTTATTCCATTTATCAACAACTCAAAAATAATCAATAGATTGCACATAACATGTACAAATTTTTTTAAAGAGGTTGAAATAATCAATTAAAAATTGTGTCAATGACTCAAGAATGCTAGCAGAGTTCCTCAAATTCTATGTGTTTATCAAGAATTACAACTTCTCTTGATTGCATCATCATTGAGTCGTAGAATAAATCAGGATAGCCTGTTGTTTTGTTCGTGTATTTTTCATACAACTGGCCCAGTGCAGTATTCATTAATGTCCATTTTTACATCTATACTCCATGAAAGTGGGGACCTGTCCATCTCAATGTTGTTGGCTATCTGACTTCAAGTAAAGAAACCCTTTACCTAATTTTAAATGTCCAGTGTCTATACAAGTAAAAAGCACATTCTTTTAGCTAAGGCATCAGAGCAGATGTAATATAACGAAAGAATTTCATAAGACATCATTAATAAGATTAAATAATTCATTATTCAAATTTTATGTTTTTCATATTATAGCATTTCTTTCAGATTCGCTATAGCTAAATTTCTATTGAACAAAACCTACTATGCTTATGCCAAAATAAATAAATAATGAATGAACAAATAAATGTATGAAAGAACAAATAAATAAACAAACAAACAAAAAAACATGCAAATAAATAAATATAAATAAATTAATAAAACATTTCTCATTTTTATAAAGCTTAGGAATGCTCGAAATGTCTTTTCTCTTTTTAAATAATATATTTGTAAAGCTAAAAATTTCATAGCACTATGGATAGAGAGCATTTAAATAGATTAATGGAGGGATTTAAAATCTCACTTTTCTCTGTAGGCTGGTAAATTTAGAGTTGTATTTATCTATAAATAGCCTACAGAAAGTTGAAACTTTCCTGAACTAAAGTAAACTATTAGATTATACACATTATAGCTATATAATAATATTTTGGTAATTGAATTGTCTACTATTGGAGTAAGTTCAGCATCTGGTAATGGTAGGTATGACCAAATAAACAATCCCAACTAAAGAGCTTCAATTATTGGATACTAATTTCAATTCTCTTGGGGAGTATCATTTTCATATTTTATTACCATCTATTGTGGAATAAGTGAAATAACTAAATTTAATCAAATTAAAGTATCATTGCAAGCGGGCGTTCGCAGAAATCGGATCTATAATTTACGCTTATATGGAACAGCAATTAATGTGGTGGTGTGTTAAAGAAAACACATCTTTGTGGAGGCCTTGGAAGCTGATGGGAATACAGCATAGAGTCCCTGTGGAGTTAACAACTCTGTATCTATCAAGGTGGATATAAAGAGACCATCTGATCGATAGCTATAACATTGAGAAACCTACCAGACATTTGGGGGGAAATATATGAGGATGGAATTAAAGAATTTTATTTGCTTAGCATTGGATGCACCATCTCTTTCCTTCAAATGTGTAGGTTGGTTGGTGATATGTAGCTAATTCACACTTTCTTGTCAATTCTATGCAGTGTATACATTAATTAGATAGTAAAGTGCTGGAAGTACTGTACATTCTTAGTGTTTCATATGTAGGTAAGTAGTGCTATAATATGTTTGCATATAATAATAGTTATAATACTAGTCATAATGCAGGCACTTGGTCAAGAATTGGTGATAGCTATTGTTGTTGAAACTTAGCAGAGTCTATAAGCCCTGCCTAATTATTGTAGAAGCAATTATTCTGGAATAATAGACATGAAATTGCATGGTGGACTAAGTCTAGAATAATATAAGCATTTAAAAGAATAATAAATGGAGAATAAGTAATAGTTAGAGCATATGCGCTTAGGTACTGGTGGATTTAGTGCACTGAAGCCCAAGGGCCGTAGGGCCCGAGGGCTTTGTGCACTAAAACCACCAGTACCTGAGCGCATGCTCTAACTATTTTAGAACCCGTTTACCCAAAGCCGGCCCACAGTTTCCACTAGCAACTTGGCCGGTTTATCAGCATTTTCGCACAAATGGCGGTGTCAAACGAATTTCCGGCCCAAAATTAAAATTCAATTAAAATTCAATTGAAGCACACCTGGCAGGTTTACTTTAGCATTGTAGCTGCCAGCTGTTATCTCCAGATCTAACTCTACCCTGGGCTGCTCTGCTCTGTGGTAAACAGTTAAGCAGCTAGCTATGGTAAATTCCTGCGGTATGAGGTATGAGCTGAGCGGTCAGCAGGAGAGTTGTCAGGAGAGTTGTCCGAACTAGGGCTGGTCCCGTATAGGTCGGATATGAGAGGGTAGTAGACCCTCACATATCATATCCAGGCCTCACACAGCTTTATCCGGCCTATTCTATTAAACTAAAATTCAAAAATAGCAATACCCCAAGGGTGGTTAGTATGCACAGTTTATATACCTAAAGGCAAAAAATAGTGCACACTTACCAAGTTAGTACACCTAGTAACAATATAGCAACTGGTTCTAAGAATATTTAGTCCATATAATCCTAACTTATCAAAGAAAATTCTTTATTCTCTATTTCATTAAGAACAGAAGAACAGAAGCAGCTGGGTTTTTCTTGACCTCTCTGTTATTTGTACTCCCAAAATGGGGAAATACTGTGAGCACTGTCAGCTCAGGCTCAGAGTCAGCAAAGTCAGAGGATCATGCTTAATGGTTGAGCTTCTTGTGCAACTTTACTATATAATTTAAGTAAACCTTAATCAATACTATAATTATAGCAACCAAAAATATGATATAATATTTGGTGTTGTTGTTTATTTTTTTAGTATTGAGCTTGCTTATGAATAACTAAAAAAATAGATTGATAATTTTAGCTGGTAAGCCACAAGTAATTGCACTAGCACGGTCCCAATTTACATGCCATGGTCCCAAGGCATCAATTAACCGACCGGCAATTCCTACGTGTTTTGACGATCTTTACCAATGCCAACTTACTCTCCCTACTCATGTCTTTTAAAGGGCGCTCTACTATTGCATTGCGTTGTAGAGGTAATGAATCCTCTCCTGAACTTCTAAACACTGCTTCAGGAACTGTCAGAATAGGCAAGCCTAAGTGTGATTTGCTTTATTGGGCAGTTTAGTGGTGTTTTAGAGATGCTTCATCACTAGCCTGGTCATTCCTGACAGTTTCAGAGAACAACAGTGAAAGGCAGGGGTTTGTTTCCTGTGTATCTACAGTAGCCAATGGTTTCACCACACAGTTTCACAAAGGAAAGCTATTGAAGGTATATTTATGCACCAGAGTTGTTCTTAGAGAAAATTTAGTACTAAATGTGTCGAAAAGAAGCGCAAACTAAGTGTCAACGATAAGTCAGGGTGCTCTTTTGAGGCAAAGATGACGCACAAGACCCTTAAAATTCGAGCTTAATAATATGTCTGCATTCATGTGTATGCAGACATTATCAGCTGGAATAACTTGTGTTGTGGTTTTCTGCAATTAACTCAAAAGTGAAAAATGTCAATCTTCCAGAAATCATAACTTGCTCCCACTATTTTTTTACAGAAATGTTTTTATATCATCTGAAAGCTCTTATTCTACTCTTGAAAATGAACTACTAACTTTTTTTCAATCATATTTTGGTTGAGTTATTCACATTTGTTTTTAAAATTTTCATCAAAAAAAAAATTAATATAAAGCCAAAAAAAAAATGTTTAGAAAAATCTGGTAGTACACTTAGTAAAAAAGATATTGAAGAATGTGTGCTTGAAGTCTTGATGTTGAAGTAGATTAGGTTTAGATTCAGATTTAGGGGTGGGTAAGGGTTTTCTGACGTTGATGCCATAGCATTTTGGTGGGTGTGGTTTTCTTCCAATATTTTTAACTGATTTTGAAGGGCTTCAGATAGGTAATATTTTAAGTTCCAAAGTGAAAAAAAATATGCAAAGTAAAGTTATGCCAAATAATGTAAAACCACAATTTTATGGTGATTAAAACTTCCATATTTTATTCCAGTTTATCTTCAAAGACAAGAGTTGCTCTCCACACAAGGAATATTATGATATAACACTCCTTTCATAGCTGACTTGGTGCAGGCCTGTGTGGAAGCTCGTGTGGGAGTCACAGGTAGCTCTCACAGATAATTGTATGGCTGGGTAAAGTAGCCGGCCACCAAGTCTTTTAAGGTTTCTTCAGACTATCCATACTGCTTGCACCAAGTTCTTACCCTCAGCCAATCCCTCTCCTTGTACAGGATAAGGTTAGTTAAGATGACGAAGAATGGTACAGTGAGTGATCAAGACAAGAAATAAAGTAAGACTAAATGTGGAGAGCCAAGTTACAGTGTTATATGGGCCCTCAAACACACATACAAATGATAATGAGTACGCAACTAAATTAACACTCTTTTGTTTAAAGAAATTGATGAATAGACATGAATGATACATTCACATGAATGCATACTTAGTAAAGAGATATGGGGCACACAAATACACTATTTCTGTACTTTTCCAGCTATTGCTCATTTTGGTGATGCAGGACTCCACAGTCTGCTTGACTTGCATAAGGAGTGTGGTTGATATTTTGAAGTCAGTTGACTTACGTATATTATAGAGGTCTTTTTGAAAGAATTTATATTGTGGACAGTGTATTTTGGTTGTGCTAGAATAACATGTCATTCCCGTCAATAGAAATAACAGTACAGACCAGTTGCTAAGCATTATCTTGTAGCTCCATTGTGAAAGATAAGGAAGTTGAAATGTAGTAGTTTCAATGACTAACATAATAGAGGAAGTACTTTATGGAATTAGATATCTACAATATTATACACTGAAGGCTTCTTCTTAGTAATAATAATTTCAGTGACCAAACTAAAATGAGCAACAAACATGAGCATTATTGAAACAGGAACCATAATAATTTGATTTTAAAAATATAAAACAACCCAGCAATGATAGTAGTTTGAAAGATAGGAAGTTGAGGACTGTTCAGTTAAGCTTCATAATTGGGCCTCGTTATGTACAGTAATTTCAATGACTAACATAGTAGAGGAAGTTCTGTATGGAATTAGACATCTACTGATCAGGTTCCTAAGAACAGATGTCAATGAGAGGTCTATCTGCTACCAGTGGTTTTAATAAATACAGAATGTACTTCATTCTGACAGGATTGCCATAATTATAATGGAATTCATTCATTTTTCTCTCTCTACCATACCAGATCATACCTTTAGATGGAATAAATGTTCATGAGAAATACAGCAAAAGTGTGATGGATATACTTGGGGTAAGTTTCTCTGTATCTTGTACATCTGCAATATGATTAGGAGATTCAACACATGCTATCAAATGCCACACATTCTTTCTTGCCAGACTCAGAGACCCATTCATATAATTTCATTTCACATAAAGTAAAATTACCATAGTAAATTAGTAGCAGTAGTAGTAGTAGTAGTAGTAGTAATAGTAAGTAGGCAGTAAGAACAATGTGATATCAAAGAAAACAATAGGTTTGCTTTCCTCTCTGTGTTTTCTTTCTACTGTCTGCTAGATTCAATTGATTCTTGCTACAGGAAGACAACACAATATACACATACAAACAAGTATTTTTCTTTTAATTCCCTTAATCAATTACAACACAAAAGTTCTGTTTAAAATCATGGGAAACTCAAAAATGAAGTCAAAGATTGTTATGCTACTAGCTATAATGTGATATGTGCTTCAGCAAAAATAGCAAGCAAGCCATTGTGTACATACACCAGCTAGTATTACAAACTATTTCTCAGACCAAAAGAATAATAATATACCTCTATGTCATACCAATCCAACCACTCCCATTCAGTACCAACCACTCCCATTCAGTACCAACCACTCCCATTCAGTACCAATCACTCCCATTCAGTACCAACCACTCCCATTCAGTACCAACCACTCCCATTCAGTACCAACCACTCCCATTCAGTACCAATCACTCCCATTCAGTACCAACCACTCCCATTCAGTATTTCAAAAGGATGTAATCATAGACATACCAGACCCTGCCTTGTTAATATTCTCACAGCATTAGCTGACAGGTTATCATGTGACGGTAGTCTCGTGTGGCCAGACCCTGTATTACGCCGTCCTTCTTTAAGTCCACTCATCAGTTTTAGTGCCTTCCTGGACTCTTTAAAAAAAATTCCTCAAAACCATTGGCTTCCACTAACTTGTTCAATTTCACAAGAAACTTTCCTACACCAGATTTATTACTGCAAGAAGCAAGTTCTGAACACGTGTTGTCTATTCTGCAGTTCTTCCATTATAGCAGCCAGCAAAAAGATTTTCACAAATGTAGCAGTTTGGAGGTACGTTCAGCAGCATAATCACTTCAACCAATATCCACAATTGAGAGAGAATGGCACCAATTTTAATCACATTCTGAGGAAACAAAACACAAACGGTGAAACTTCCAGACCTTATCCCAGCATAGCAGTTGAATAAAGGGTTGGCTTGTGAGACAAGTTGTGACTGCACGAACTTTAATAATAATGTTAGTTTTACATAAAGTAGGCATAACAATTGGTATTTTATAGCAATGGAAATTAATTCATTCAATTATAGAAATTTATAAAAGGCGCCAGATAAAGACAATAAAGCTGGAAAAAAATGTACTATATGGGACATAAAATGCATTATTAAGTGATGGAATACATTAAAAATAGTAATAAAATACAAATGAATGGTGTGTAAGAAGTCATTAAGAAATTAAGTGAATAAGATTGTTAAAAGGTTTATTAAATGACACATGTAGCTATGGTGATAAAACAATGGGCTGTACAAATAGTAAATAGTTCAATGATGAAGAATAAATGGATTCTTTTTGATTTGGTAGCACATTGAATGAGGTTTAGTAATTCAGCTGGTTTCAGGACCACTCACCAGGACCCAGGCTTGCTTCCGAAGATAATAACTGGGTGGATTCCCGTGTATGGCTCCACCTCCTCATACAAGGCAAAATCTAGGGCTATACAAACATAAAAAGGTAATTTGTGTGTTAACTCATAATTAATGTACTGAATGGACGTGGCCTGATAGGCATGTAATACTTTTTGTACTCCACCCCCACCTCACACATGTACTCCACCCCTACCTCATACATGTACTCCACCCCCACCTCATACATGTACTCCACCCCCACCTCATACATGTACTCCACCCCTACCTCATACATGTACTCCACCCCCACCTCATACATGTACTCCACCCCCACCTCATACATGTACTCCACCCCCACCTCACACATGTACTCCACTTCCACCTCATACAAGTACTCTACCCCCAATGTTGACTCACATTTATGGGAGGGGGGCACATAATAGGGAATAATTATGATCCCGTGCCCCGGTGGTTCCTCTTGATAAATGGTAAAACAAAACTACAATAAGACAGAAAATAGGAAATAAAATTGATAAGAAAATGATTATTGTACTTCCTTCTTTGATCTTTATGATTCTAAATTTTTTCTTTTTCTGTATATTTTGGCAGTATTTTGATTAAATAGTTACTAATCTTTCAGCTAAAACTTTAAATATAAATGTATTAAAGAAATAGTAAAGAATAGATATCTATGACACACTTAATAATACAGCACAAATAAACATCATACAAGTTTGCTATGGCACACACAAACATAAAAGTAGAATATGGCACACACAAACATACAAGTTAACTATACTATAACACAGAGCAAAATTGAAAACTAGTAGAAATAAAATTATGTCTATATAGTTAAATACATTAACAAATCCATTTATCTATCAATCACAACTTTTTCAGCTTATTGTTGAATTAATGGATGTACATAACTATGCTTTGAGCAGCACTTGAGTAATAATCTTACATTGTGATATCCTGAATGTTCAAACAGATTCAAAGAGGTAAATGAATACTATCAATACTGTCACACTGCTCATCAGATTCATATTAAATTGGAAACATCTCTAGTGAAACTGAATCACATCAATTGGAACCATTTAATTAAACCATTAAGGTCAATAAGCTCTATAAATACTCGTGACTTTGACCAGTTCTTTGTAGTATTCCTCTCAAACAATGCTCAACATGATTTACTTTGCAATATTAGTTGTCATTGAAATGGCTCAGGCTGATCCATCAAAGTTACCAACTACAATAAGTCCTTGTTTACTTGAACACGATGAATCCATGTCTGCTACTACTTGTCCTGCCAATGATATGATTGAACATGAAATTAAGAAGACTAAAGACTACTTCTACAAGAATTATCGGTTCCGACCTTGTGGATGTGGCAGCTCAGCCTGGACTAGAGTGGCTCTATATAACTACTCCATACATGAATGTCCAGAAGGAACAATACAAGCAAACAGAACTGATCCAAACACTCAACAAGTCATTACTGGATGTGATAATAGACCTGGTATTAATACTGTTACTGTGCCTATACCAGTGAAGGGTGTTAGTTACTCCACAGTGTGTGGGACGATACTAGGATGGGGTAAAGGAGGTGCATTTGTTCGCTTTATCTTTCTTAATTTATCTATTGAGTCTCCCTATATATCTGGTGTGTCTCTAACACATGGACCACCAGGCAATAGAAAACACATCTGGTCATTTGTGGCTGCAGAAGCTGAGAATAACAATGCCACAGAAATAAACTGTCCCTGTACTAACACTAAAATCCCATGGCCTCACCAGACACCATGGGATGTAGGTCTGGACTACTTTTGTGACACTAGTTATGTGTTTGATGGGAGATCACGCCCAGACTATTCTGACTTGTTATGGGATGGCCATGGATGTACACCTAGTAGTTCTTGCTGTTCATTCAATAGTCCACCTTATTTCTGCAAGAAACTAAACTACACTACCAATGAAGACATTGATATGAGGTGGTTTAGCTTATTTGGTCGGTGGATAACAACATTTGCAGAGATTTATATCAAGTAAAAGTCTGAATTTTCAATGCATTGTTCAATTGAACACATCATCCATTTTTATATCAGTAATCACACTTGTTCTATACTATATCATTGAAACTATTCACATTTAGCAAACAATCAGTAATTGAATGAAATAATGAACACACATGTATAATTAGAAACTTTAGGCCCCAAGTTATAAAGTAATAAATTGACAACTAGCAAATAAAAGATTTTCAGGTCTTGTAAGTAGACACCATTACACCTTTTTAATTACTGAACACAATGCACATAAGCTCCAACTGTCAAGAAACTTCCTTGACAGTGTAGGACCTGGCAGCTAAGTCAAGGGTAAGGATTTTCTCAGTGGATCCCGATTGCTTGTCAAGGAAGCAGCCATTGGCATTGTGGGCCTAATGGCCTTCCAGAAGCTGGTAGGTAGTCTGACTATTAAATTATGATAAAAACAAGTGCTAACCAACTTACAAGTCAGAGTGATACATTTTTATAGCATTTATTTTAGTACCATATTTTCTTATGCAGGTTAAGCAATTAGGTGTAGCTAATCCCAGCTCACTTGATAGATTATGAGAAGAGTTTATGGATTTCACTCCTTTAATGGTGATCTCCTGAATCTTCTATACAAGAGAGAACGAAGTACCCTACATGTGTGTTGATAACTTTTTCAAACAAAGGCTACGGAGGAGGGAAGGTCGAGCTCAACTAATATTCATACTGTAAAGTGTGCATTATTATCAAAGTTGAGATGGCGAGAGCTTTCTTCAAATTGACTTTGGATGGACAGGACAAACCACACCTCCCAACCATACCCACTCTGTGTTATTTGTAAGGTCGACAAGAAATAGGTTATATAATGCACACAAAAAAGTATTGACAACTTTGAAGGTGGCCTTGTTAGCAATTCTTAATTATAGTTGCCTCGTGTCAAGTCTATAAGGAATTTAACTTAATCACCTAGCTATGTGTTTAGAAATTCTACTTAACTACATTTAAATTGCAGTAATCTAGTGGCAGATCCAGTAGGGATTGGCTTGGTTCAATTTTTGCAGCCTTACCCTCAATTCTTCCACGTTAGCTATCTCTTTTTATCTTTCCGTATCGAGTCCTTTCACTGTCTGTGAAACTGTGCTTTTGTTTGTCGACACTGTTAATAAGGCATTGCTCATGCTCTGGGCTTGAAGTAGTGGTAGAATAAATGAATCACAGAAAAATTGTTATGTATAATTATACTTGACATTATAGAACAGAAATATAAGCTAATAGGAGAAGAAATACATTTGTTTTACAATGTTATATTTGGAAATTTTAATGTAACTCGGTGCTTCTAGTTACATGTTTGCATCAGAGTTTTGAAATTGTACCCAGATAATCTCTTCTCTACCAAACCTACAAAATAAATACAAGCAATTTGATCTCCCCAGTCCACACATACATTTATATACACACACGCACACAATGTCAATGAATGCAAATTGGTGGCACGCACCTGACAGAGCCAAGATGCCAGTGCACTAAGCAGGCACTATGATAAAGCTTCTTGCTGCTTTGTCACAGGCAGACAATCTTAATTTATCATCAACAACTGACTAACTTACTATGTCCTCTGCATATTAAGCTATCCATTAGCATGTTTTGTGTTGCAAGTTCCCCTCTTTTTCCTGTCTTAATTGTGGAAAATACAAATCAGCATGATCAAATATATTATAATTAAGTACTCATATCCACTTACAATGTTGATTTTAACTTATGTGTGTTTTCTATTTTAATGACCCTTTACCGTGCCCCTTAACACTAGTTAATTATTAATTTTCCTTGTGCATGCTCAAGAGGGCTATAGAGAGTGAGTTATTGAGTAGTCAATAAGTTTTCCCACTTTACTTGTCTCAACTCCATTGCACACCAATGGTCTTAGATTGTTGAATACAAAGATATCAGCTTTTGACTCAGCTTTAATACATTTTATCATTTCTTAAACACGAGACAATGAAGGATAGTAAAATACAGACTAAGTGACTGTAAAAATGCCATAGCTACTAATATAAATGACGGCAACAAGAGACAATATAGAGACTGCAAGACTACTGTATACAATGACTGCAATTGGCTGCAGCAAGAGACTACAAGTGACTGCTAAAGCCATACGTATACCATACGAAACTGCATGTGTATGTGATTACAAGAGATTATAAGTGATAGTAGGAGTTGGAAATGTCCTAATGACCAGCTACACAGCTGTGTGTTCAATACATGACAAATGATATGTAATGCCATAAAACAAAAAAAAAACATCATAGAATGGAAATCCGTAAAATAGGAAATATCTATTAGAAAGAATAATTATAAGCTATTCTATTAACAGTTGAATAAGAATACAATAGAACCTGCAACTGAGAACTATTTATAACCAGGCTTCTGGTTGTTTGCTTTCAGAGGTTATTCTGCTTTATTCCAAATTTAATACATTGTATTATTTATCACAGAATATTATTTAAAGCTGTCTTTATTTTAATGTTGTTATAATCACTCTTATTTTATGCAAATACGATAACTCAGGGCCTGCCCGGATTATGCTCGAAATTTTTTTTTTTTTATTCTAAAAAATTGAGTTATTACTCCAGAAGAATAGTATATTATTCAGCGAAGCTGACTCTCTAATGAGTTTGCGATATATATATATATATTTGGCGAGCGAGCGTAGCGAGCGAGACACTTACAGGGGTAACACAATCGAAAATCGGGGATGTCAGTTTGTTTATTTGTATATATGTATGGACGTACGTAAGGCATTTTTGTACTTTGACCCTCGCGTTTTGTGTTAGTTCGGTTGTCGACCCCGTCCCAAATTGCACTAAACAGAATCCTCTGGTTTAGCGATCAGTACCCGTATCACCCTAGAAATTGAATTGTTTACCGTTTTGAATTCTTTTGCCGGTACAGTTAAAACTTGACAACTTAAGGGACTTCCATTTCTATCGAGTTAGTGGCGGTGGTAAGTCAATGCGCTCTTTGCCATGGTTATAAGCCGTGCGCACAGTATTTACCTGAAAATACATTGTCCACTAGACTACTGCGAAAGTCTGTGTAGGTGCATGTCCAGCTGTGTCAAAGCATTGTGTGTTACAACCACTACTTAGCTAAAGAATATCACAAAGAAAACTTTTAAATAGCGTGTATTGTTTTGTTGTTGTTGTTTTTTCCTTCAATTCAAGCAGTTGCAGAGAGTTGTTACTATAGCACTGAAATCCCTTTACCCTGTATGCTAAAATAAAAAACTGGACATTATTTTCAGTAGCTTCAGTGTTAAAAGTCAATAAAAATAGTATAGTCTTTAGGCTCGCTCGCCATTTGTGCTCAAGCACACCACTAGTTTAGGTCTAGAAATTGATTTTGTTCTTGCGTGGGCGTACGTGTGTGCCCTTTCTCCTACGCGCTTGCGCGGGCGGGTAACCCATTTTATTTTGTTTACCCTTTGTACGAAGTAGCGATGCACAGTAGACAAAACGTTAGAACGCTCGGTCAAGACTTTGAGGGCGTTAGAACTCCAGAAGAAAAATTAGTAAGGAGAGAGATAAGAAATGAAAAAGACAGGGCAAGGAGGAGGAGAGCTAAAACTAAACAGAAACAGGTAGCAAAGTAAAGAATCTTTCTTTTTGAAAAGCCATTAAATGTTCCTAATTTATTTATTAGACTATTCCTGAGGATTATGTACCAGGAGCCTTCATCATAGAAAAAAGCTTCCATTATTGTTTTCTCACTTTGACAGTATTTTGTAGCCACACCAAGCATGCATGGAATAGCTGCAATTACAGGGAACATGCATTGCTCGCTTCGCTATTTTGCGCTATTCGAGCGCACCCACTAGTTCTAGACATTTTCATATTATTCTCTCATTATTCTAATTAGAAATAAGTGAAACTGTGATGATTGCATATACAGGGCTTCATACATACAGAGCATTAACCCCCGCCCTCCCTCTCAATTTGAGGACCTGCACCCTACCCTCTTTGTGGCCAACTTAGACACACGCTATCCTAAGTAGGAAAAAAAAGTTCCCCCCACCCCCAGAAAAAAATCCTGTATGAAGCCCTGCATATAGCTAGCTGTATAGAGTTGGTACCTTATGAAATAAATGTGTAAGACAATCAGTCTCTTATTGAATTACTCAATATGAAAGGATTGAATATAGCTAGCTAATCTTTCAGTGTTACAGAATACTAATAGGTTCGGCAGTGGATCCACATTCTCTTCCCTTCACATTCGTAGGTTGGCTGGTAATAATATACAGTTTTTGTCAATTCTAATGAAGTATGATTGTTGAGATGCTCACGAAGAGAATATCCTTATAGCATAATAGATATAACTTGCTGACTCTGAGCCTGACTGACAGCTCTCCCAGTATTTCAAACTTTCTTTTTTCAATTTGGAAATGCAATAACAGAGTGGCCCACACTAACCCAGCTGCTTTAATCAAGTAATGAAGATCTACCTCATAACCACATTTCTACACGTGTTTATGTCCTTTAACCCAGCGTAAACATGTAATTGTTGTTGTTGTTGTTTTATATATAGTTTTGTGTCTTTGTTAACACATTCATCCTACAATCATGTAACTCTTACTTACACGGAAGTCACCTCTATCTTTACACAGGTCACTATTGTGGAACAATGCTTATCATCCTGTACTCTCCATTTTATTCCATTTGTCAACAACTGAAAAATAATCAATAGATTGCACATAACATACTGTTTAGCAGTACAATTTTTTTTTAAGAGGTTGAAATAATCAATTAAAAATTGTGTCAATGACTCAAGAATGCTGGCAGAGTTCCTCAAATTCTATGTGTTTATCAAGAATTACAACTTCTCTTGATTGCATCATCATTGAGTCGTAGAATAAATCAGGATAGCCTGTTGTTTTGTTTGTGTATTTTTCATACAACTGGCCCAGTGCAGTATTCATAATGTCCATTTTTACATCTATACTCCATGAAAGTGAGGACCTGTCCATCTCAATGTTGTTGGCTGACTTCAAGTAAAGAAACCCTTTACCTAATTTTTTATGTCCAGTGTCTATACAAGTAAAAAGCCACATTCTTTTAGCTAAGGCATCCGAGCAGATGTAATATATAAGGAAGACATCATTAATAAGATTAAATAATTCATTATTCAAATTTTATGTATTTCATTTTCTTTCAGATTACAGCTAAATTTCTATTGAACAAAACCTAATCACACTATGCTTATGCCAAAATAAATAAATAAGTAAATGAATGAATGAACAAATAAATGTATGAAAGAACAAAAAAAAAACAAATAAATAAACAAAAAAAAAAAAAAAAAAGCATGCAAATAAATAAATATAAATTAATTAATAAATAATTTTACATTTTTATAAAGCTTAGGAATGCTCTCAATGTCTTTTCTCTTTTTAAATTATAATTTGTAAAGCTAAAAAAATTCATAGCAATATGAGTAGAGATCATCTCACTTTTCTCTGTAGGCTGGTAAATTTAGAGTTGTATTTATCTATAAATAGCCTACAGGAAGTTGAAACTTTCCTGGACTAAAGTAAACTATTAGATTATACACAATATATATAATAATATTTTGGTAATTGAATTATCTACTATTGGAGTAAGTTCAGCATCTAGTAATGGTAGGTATGACCAAATAAACAATCCCAACTAAAGTGCTTCAATTATTGGATACTAATTTCAATTCTCTTGGGGAGTATAATTGTAACTTAATTTAATCAAATTAAAGTATCATTTCAAGCCGGCGTTCGCAGAAATCGGATCTACAATTATGCTTATATGGAACAGCAATTAATGTGGTGGTGTGTTAAAGAAAACACATCTTTGTAGAAAGGGAGGCCTTGGAAGCTGATGGGAATACAGCATAGAGTCCCTGTGGAGTTAACAACTCTGTATCTATCAAGGTGGATATATAAAGAGACCATCTGATCGATAGTCTAAACCTGCATGGATTTGGGGAGGGGTTAGTAAACATGAGCCCTCCCATCCCCCCACCTCCCCCCCATTCCACCCCTTGCTTCCCAATTTTTGGGGCAGAAAATTTTGTATTGTAAATGTAAACAACAAAAGTAAGACAATAAAGTGTTTCTAAATCAATTAGTGTCCAAGCATGTGCATAGTATATCTTTATCTCTGACTTGCAAACACTCTTAGGATAAAAACAACAACAAATTTTCAAAAAAGTTACCTTTTGATTCAAATCCAACAAAAAGTCCCTTAAGTGTCAGGAATGTTTGCCCACCCTCTACCCACCCCACCCACAACCTTAAGAGGACTGGTTGCTAGGACTGGTTGCTAGGATAACCACACACACTTCCTACCACATAGTCACCACACCAATCCTCATTCTTGACTGACCATGAAGACAGTGAAGTTTCTACAGAGTACGTTGCTTATTAAATAGAATTAAGATTTCATCAGAAACAGTAGCTGGTTTTAATTCATTAGTGAGGTGTGTCCCTTCCCTTGGTATTATGAAATATTAACCTAGTGTGCAACCCAGCCCATAATAGTCAACAGGCTTCTTTTCAGGAATACCTTATAGATATTTGAGGTCCAGTTTTTTTCTCCGAATATATCACCAGCTGTTACCGGCAACAGCTGATGAAATGCATTATCTGTGTAATTTAGTTGTACAAACTTAAGTTCCATGGAAAGTTTTCCATTGTAGTTCCAATTTGTATCAAGCATACCAGTCACAGTTCTCAGACGTAGGAATAGGAATTATTACTATGTTAAATACACGTAATATAATCAATTTTTTAACTTATCGTACTATGGAGTGATTTGAGACAAGACATTGGCTCCATGAAGTTAAAAACAAATTGATTATTATATTCATTTATTGAAGTAATTGTTAAGAATACCAGCAAATACCCACCACCACACGGTGGCGCTTGATGTATTAACTTAGGTGTACCCTCTTTACCACTTTGTTTATTTACCATGGTCAAGAATAAATGTATGAATATAGTAAAAATTAATTTACACAGTAGTGCCTCATTATCTATTAATCAGTTACAGAAAGCCAATTAATCAAGTATTTGAGCGATTTGTTCCTGTAAATATGGAGTCATTGCACACATCCACACATATGCACATGTATTAATGACTGTATTTATAAACCCTTTACCTTAAATCAGAAATATCCTAGTTTCCAATGAAGGCTCGTCATCGTGCCTTTCTGACGAACGTGATTCACTGATCGAGATGATTGAAATGTGCATAGCATTAAATTAAATTGCAACTAACTATTTGAATTATTGCCAAAATATGTCTGGCTACCTAATATTTCAGTTTTTAGCTCCGTGCTGATTCTATGGAAACAGCGAGAATTTGATGAGCATGCCTTCCACGTTTAATTCACACGCGTTTGATCCAATCTCTATTAATTAATTCTCAGACTATCTGATTCGATAAGACTGCAAGTAATAGTGTGGAATTTAAAACAGATTGATATTGTTCCTACAAACTGGTGTTTGTCTAGCCCGTCTCGACCAATTGGATTAGCCTTCTACTAGCAAGTACTAATACCATATCCAATTGTGAAACATTACAAGTTTCTTTTTCTTTTTTTAAATTTCCATTTAATAAGACTAGATTTACTGTCAGAATAGACTATAATGGCTGCTACTGTTGAAAAACAACAATAAGAACAACAACAACCAACAAGAACAACAAGCAACAACAACAACAAACAACAACAACAAACAACATGGAGTGCCATATCAGTGTTTCAATTTAATTAGCCTCAAAAGTACCACTAGTAGTAAACGGGCAAAACGAATTCGGTCTTCACATATACAAACTTCCTCAGTTCTACAAGTTATTGCTTTAGGAGTACATCCCTAGTTTTTCCTTGTTAGAATTTTGCTGACTAGTAGCTATAATTACATTGACAGATGCTATTTCCAAATAGTGGCTCCAACTGCATGATATAAATGGCTGGACACACACACACATGGACACACACACACACACAACACACACACACACACACACACACACACACACAGACTATATGAAATAGTTAATGTGGCCTTCAGCAAAAACGAATGATAAATGCTTAATATCAAGGAGCCTCAAGAGTTAGCATCAGAGTTTCAAAATACATGTATTTATTAGCAATGAATATTGCTTAAGTGCAGTTAATTGCATATATCTTTTATCTTCAGATTCTTTAAAGTTTCTTAGAGTACACAATGGATTTACATTAATACACAGCCTTAGTAATTGCATACATTACAAAGTAAGAACATATAACATTAGCTACGGCTATTGACAGCTGTGCCCTAGACTAAGAAAATATGTGAGCATGGTATGACTAATCTTGTTCGCATGATTGGGTATCATTTATGTAGTGCAAGCATTTCTAAGTATGAATAGCCTCACACTATATATGGTAATGCAAGCATGATGATGCCCGGCTATTTTAAGTGATTTTTTTTTTTTCCATGTATCTATTGATCCATAGAGTAATTGAGTCTGCAAGTTGTAAGAATCTGCACAGTGTAGTTACTTGGAAAGGTTTCTATACTGGCCTATAATGATTCACTGGCTTAAAATATTCACTTGAACTTAAAATTAAGGTGAAGTTAAGGCAGTTGTTTTTTCCCAAATTTAAACTAATATTAATGAAATGTTTAGAAGTGCAATTTAATCTATGCTAGTCAACTGCAAGACATATAAATAATAACTTAACAGAACATCTCCTTCCTATCTCTGCCCCTTAGCGTGACAGCTATATGTATGATGCAGTGTACACAGTAATCTCAATGATAATAAGAGCTAATTTTTCTTGTTCTAACAGCCAATAATATTATTAATCAAAACTTAACCCGACGTTTCGACTTTTTGCCGAAGTCCTCTTCAGGGGTCAGCTGAGGTCGAACTCTTCATGGTGATATAATAACGTCAGATTAAGTTTTAATTAACAGTATGTGGCTGTTAGAATCAGAAAAATTTGCTATTATTATAATTATTTCAGCTGAGAATGACTGAATCATAATCTCAATGATGTCATTTTAACAACGTTTGAGAACGGTAAAGTAGAGACTCTCACCAAGTCATTTGTGTTTGTTTAAATTCAATAATTAAATAATACAATGTCCTTATCAATGACCTTATCAACAAATTATTGACCGTCACTGTGACTGAAGTTATGCCCTAAAAAGAATTGTTTATTGTAGTAGTTATGACTTAATCTCACATCCATCTGATTGGAACACACAAAGTCATAGCTACAGCAGCATGACATTCCTGAGGGCAATTAAGGTCACTTCTATGACCCTAAAGTGTTGTGGTTAAATTAAGTGACCTTAAATGGTAGCTAAAATACAATAGTGAGGTTTTGTAAAATTACTTACTTTTGTGCAGCCTTTAATAGTCCACCTTATCACCTTCTTTTGATCAATTACAATTATTTCAACGAGCAGCTAGTGGTAGATGGGCAGAATATTTGACATAAAATACTCACATGCTTAATCCAGCATCAATAAAGATAGCAAGTGTCCCATTACACAGTGGCGATTGTTGCACAAACTTGAGGAATCCACTAGCCACTTGGTTTGGTTAGTATACTAGTCTGTTGGTTAGTATACTAGTCTGTTGGTTAGTATACTAGTCTGTTGGTTAGTATACTAGTCTGTTGATTAGTATACTAGTCTGTTGGTTAGTATACTAGTCTGTTGGTTAGTATACTAGTCTGTTGTTTGTTGTTGTAGTTGTTTTTCACTCCACTTACAGTATCCTTTTTATCTATATTTTCACGAATGCACACACAACCGTTGTCGCCGTTACTGATGATGCTTTACCAACCTGACTCAGCTTTATTCATTATGCACCACCTGTCATCGTCATTACTACACTTTACCAACCTGTCAATGAATTGTTCATGAATACACAGACCGTTTGTCATTGTTACTGACAGACAAGCGTATTATTATAGCTATAGATAAAGAATGGCTGACCTTCAGTTCTTAGCCAATATTAAAGATAGAGTATCAGCTCATTTTTTTGTATTGCTCAAGAGTGAGTCAATACTAAGTTGATGAGGAAGGTATATTTCAGGGTACACAGAGTTGCAAAACACTAATTATGCAACAGAGATAATAATTATGCATGGATTTCTTTGCTGAGTCTGAGGATTTTTAGTATAAGCAGTTAGTAATACTACCTGTTGTATATTTATTACTTCCTCTGCCGGCCTAGGCCTATGCAGCTCTATGTAATCACTTAGTCAGTAGCAGTCGTGACTCGAGTCGAGGTTTGTGTGCGGTGGTGATGCCAATAAGATAGCATTGTATGCATCTATACTATAAACAAACACTGCGGCCTGCACTTGTAGGACTTCCATAAGACAACAACACCTCCAAGGAACACACACAAATAAACCGGTACTAAATTGTTATATTCTTACCAAAATCAGAACACAGACGTAATAGATTCTGTTTAGGATTGAATCTTGGCTCAATCCCTGCAGATAAAGACGTGTTTTGCCACCTGACTAATAGCATTTTTACGCGGTGATGGTTGCACGATCCAAAAAGGCCGTAGCTAATACGAATGAGTGGGTGGTTGCCATAATATTGTGGCTGACGAAATGAGGTGATCAAATTACAACAGAAGACTTAAAAACATTCACACATACAAACACTAGTTCAGATTAATATGTTTACAAACCAACTACTTATTAGAGATTGTGTTCTCTAACATGTGATGCTATAGAAAGTTGTATGATATGCCCAGAGGGACTCAAATGTGACTGGGAATTGGTCTAGGCATACATACACACGTAGTTGTATAAATTAAGCAGTTAGATATTATAATTGCATTATGACAATTAAACGAGCCTACTAGACAAAAAACCTCCAAATTGTGCTACCAGAGCAAACATTATATAATGTGTATACTCACAGAAATAGAAAAACCAACCAAATAGTGCAGGAAATAATTGAGATAAATCCTGCTAAGTAATTATAAGCTACCAGATTTTAAATAACGTAACAAAAAGAGGCTTTGCATGTGGTATTGTTATAATATAAATTGTTAAGTTACATGCTGAGGTAATGTTAACAGGAATTATTAATACCTGTTTATGTAAAGCTAGTTCCCAATATAACTGACTCTGCGTTTATCTCTAACTTAGGCCTTTGTCATTCTTTGACACAAATGTCTAGTTTGAGAAGTCGGGAAGTGGAATCACTAGCTATAATCACTTGCAGTGCTAACTAAAACAATTGCCAATAATTAAAATATTATAGCTAAAATACAGCCACAATAATATATCCATTTATAGATAGAAACATGATGTATTATAATGACATCACACAGCAATTAATGAAATGCAGGGACTTTTTTCTTTCCTGTTTTTCAATTTTGCCTCGTCATTTCAGCCAATCCCATGACAGGACACTCTCGGTGATACGCCCACCACAAACTACACAACATTCATGCCGCCACAACCTCCACAAGCATTCTTTGTGGTCTATTAATAGTTCCCAGTTGTGTCTCTGAAGTGCAGTTAACATCCTGAGGGAATTACCAAGGGAAAGGGTAATGATTTAAAAAAAATTTACATGAACTTCAAAATATTCTTCAATTTATTATACGTTACATCAATAGAAGCAAAACCAATATGTGCACTTACTGTTACTACGTAGGAAATGTATTAAAGTAAACAGGATGTGGCTTTATGGCAACATATTCACCTGTGTTCAGAGTTATCACATTAGGTCATTACCTACCACCACCACGTTACAAGTGCATTTTGTACAAGAGAAGACTCGTTACTACAACATTCATGCATGAGCAGTACTAAATTTATTGTTCATTGGATACCGCAGAATATCACTCGCCTGGTTGGCTGTATTTATGCTCATGTTTTGCGGCACTCGCGTAGATGCTAATCCTCATGATATTCTCCTATATCAAATGACATTAATACAATATATAGCTATAATATTTACCACATAAAATATGGCTAAATGCCTCACACTCATACATTTTAAGAATCTCAGTCACAACATCTATCACCTACCAAACCTGTAGTGCTCATAATCACTTCCTGCCCGGCTATCGGAATGAGAGAGTTCCCACGAAATGTATAATGGAAATAGTGTTAAGCACTCAAGTAAAATTCCCTCATAATTACGCATACTAACAGCTAGGTAACTCAATTTGAAGTGGCAGATGTATTTTGTGCTGGTGAAGGTCACTTGGCTAATGTTAAAAGCCACAAAATCCATTAAAAAAGATATATGAGTGCTGAAGTATCTCGAATGGGAGGATCGTGTATTGAAAGGACAGACTAAACATGGATTAGATTGGCTTGGAGGGTATGCACAAGTCATGAATAATATTATTGGAGTATCCCCACATACCAATTCGACTTGATAGAAATATAAATTACATTTTCCTGATAATATATTTATAGAGTGCTGGGAGATGTTTTTGCATTCAAGTTACTAGGAAGACGGGGAAGAGAAGCTAAGAGGCAGCATATCGAATGTTAATAATGCCAAGAAAATATTAATTATATATAGCTACCCTAATCCAACGTGCACAGACACATTGTTATTACATTCACTTAACACACAAACACAGACACAGACACAGCTAAACACATGTGCACTGATAATACTTCTTGTCACATGGTACATTCAAACTGTCCAATCAGATAGCTTAATTCGTGGAGAATTTATCACATCGTGCACCTCCTATGAGGAAGTGAACCGTCCACTAAAAATTATTTTTTCCTGCGTTTCCCATAGTCTAGAGCTATGGAACAAGCTGTTTGCACAACTCCATCCGGTGATACATTTACACTATTCTCGGACCTTAAGCCATCTGTTTAGTAAATCCTGTAACAACCTCAATGTCGTGGTGTAACATAAAATAGTCATCCAACTCACAGAAACACACATACATATACATATGCACTTAAATACACTTACAGTAGAACTTCAGTTGTCTGAACACATTGGGTGTTTGGTTAACTGAAATGTTCAGATAACTGAAATGCATTATGAAACACTAATGAAGGGGCGTGGGCACTTTGTGTCTGCACATGCTACATGTTCAGTTAACTGAAGTATTCTGAATACTGAAGTTTGAATAACTGACATTCTACTGTACTCATACACGCACAATAAATACTCATAATGACCTGCACATACAAACATATACACACATACAAGATATACACATACACAGAGCAAGGAACCAATTACCAGCTAAAACGAAGCTTGCTTTACCAGTCACAACTACAATATTTGCCTTCAGCTCTCAGACTCCCCCATTCAATAGGTCGGCCAAGTTGGAATAGAAAGGAAGACTTATTCTGACATATGACAATCAATCCTATTCCGAGAATCTTACTGTTTGTTTACACACCCAAGACCCAAGACTAACTCTCATTTGTGTACGATCAAAGATAGCTACTTCCTCCGGCACATGGTGAAAGCTAATACATGCTCACTCAAAATCTTCCCAGCTCAAATCTTTCCCCTTCTTTGGAAGAATAATCTAACACGCCGGTATATTTATTTAAGCTCCAGACTGAAATCCTTTCTGGGTTGATTCCATGTAGCTATGATAACAAGAAGCGCCAATAATATGTATAACGATTGCATTATTACACAGACTGGAAGATGTTCCACGAACATTGTTTGTGCACACAAATTGTTGAGGGACGTAATAATATCCGCTCCATTCGTATTTTTAATCCCCTCTTCTACACGCCAGCTGTACACCTGGTGGGTGTAATACTTTCTGTTTTATTAACTTACGTATAATTATATTACAATTTGTGGTGGGTGCAAGTATAAACAATAATTATCACTGAGTCACTTCCTTCCATTACTGTAGTGTTTAAATTGAGACATGTTTACTTTACCCACGTAACAATGTATTGTCTAATCCACTTGGTGATTATGCAGTATTCCTAAAAATACCAGCAAGAAAATTGTTTCAATCTGAATGTACAATGCGACTGGAAGAAAGCATAGTTCATTACAAGAAAATTTTTATTATAGCTAAAAATATCTGTTTTCATGGCCGACGATACTGCCGTAGTAGTATTTAACACCCATTAGCACTACCAAATACATGCTTTCTTGTCACTATACAAACCAGCTGACTATATTAATAAAGAAATTCCACTATCTTGCATTTAAAAATTACTGAATGCAATATCTTCAATAAGTGAAAAATTAAGCCGACATGATAACTTCTAAAAATCAATTTTAAAAACAATTTTATTCCTGTCCCACTCCTGCATCAGCCCACCCACTCCTGCATCAGCCCCTCCTACTCCTGCATCAGCCCCTCCCACTCCTGGATCAGCCCATCCCACTCCTGGTTCAGCCCATCCCACTCCTGCATCAGCCCCTCCTACTCCTACATCAGCCCCTCCCACTCCTACATCAGCCCATTCCACTCCTGCATCAGCCCCTCCTACTCCTGCATCAGCCCCTCCCACTCCTGGATCAGCCCATCCCACTCCTGGTTCAGCCCATCCCACTCCTGCATCAGCCCATTCTACTCCTGCATCAGCCCCTCCTACTCCTGCATCAGCCTCTCCCACTCCTGGATCAGCCCATCCCACTCCTGGTTCAGCCCATCCCACTCCTGCATCAGCCCCTCCTACTCCTACATCAGCCCCTCCCACTCCTACATCAGCCCATTCCACTCCTGCATCAGCCCCTCCTAGTCCTGCATCAGCCCCTCCCACTGTGAAAATTATGAATATGCCCCAAGTCTGTCAAGTCTATAGGTATGTGGAAATGCTTAGTCTGAGCATTAATTTTACACATAATTTTTGAGGTTTAAAGCTATAGAGAACAACAACAACAAAAACAATGCATTAAATATGACAATATTATATACTTCTTATATAATAGTTATTAGAAATTCAGATTCTGGTGCTTGCTCGATTTAAATTGTTTCAACACATGGCTAAGTTTGTTTGTTTTTAACTATTATGGTTTATGTACCTCACACTTGAGAAATTAATATAACATCATTTCCCATGATGTATGTACCTGACTAAAAAGAGCATTACTTGCGTACAAACAGCATCATGCAATTGTTGCGTACCAGTTCAATAAGCCACAAAACCATGAAAACATCAATTTATCTTTCAACATTAGTCTATACAAGGATTCTAGCTGAGTATTGGGAAAATAGGAACAGAGTGACCAGAGCCTAAGGCTAAGTCTGTAGGGTTTCCTCATTCCAGGAGGTATCAGCCATGAGAGTAAATGGTGCGTGCTTGTAGTGACTGACCGTTGAAGCTCAACATCTGCAATGGGATGACTGAAACCTGCTTAGCTGACTCACTGCCATAGCAGTAGCTGCCATGTGTTGTTGTTTTGCTAACTCTGTTCACACTTGGTTGCTTCCTTTGCAGGATAATTAGTAATAATTTCATGAACTGACCATGTTAACACAATTCAGTGACAAATAATAACTGAGCAATTTCCCTAATTATAGGGTACTTCCTTTTATCATGCTTTTTACGGTTATACACTAAGCTCTATACACTACAAATAAAAAAGTATTAATTTTGTTACTTTATTAGTTAGTCAACTTGGAATTACCGGTACATATTAAGGAAACAATCTTGTCTATGTGTGCCACAGAAAAGTGACCTAATACAGCAACAAACAGACTGGACAACTAATCGCAGATTAGCTTTGGCAATTTTCTTTGTTGGTATTATTTTCCATTCAGAGTCACATAAGCAGCTTCGTGCATAAGGGAATGAGTTATTCTATTCATATTAACAATTGCCAAATGCATTTAAAAACTGCGAGAAAGCACTTTCTCCTCAGACTGATATGGAATTCAAACTACCTTGCTTCTGGCAACTCAAAGAGGTTAGCGGAAATTCATTGGTGCGAATTTATGTTTTCAAAAAGTCCATTATCGTGGCTTCTGAAGTAGAACTATTTCACAAAAGGATCGGATATCAAACTGTAATCAAATGATTGTTAATTCAGGCTGATTCTGTTTTGGGCTACACCCTGGCCATCCAAGTGACGGAAAATGATTAGTTTAAGGACATATTAGATAAATAGCAAATAGCAGCAACTCAATTTAAATTGTTGTTCAAATTTGTTAAGCAATGTCATAAGTCTGGGATACGATGAACCTTGCCAAACCAAACAAACTCTCCACTTGAAAATAACATCCTGTATGACATAAAAAAAATGTCCAATTGTAGTCTGCAGTTTCTGGAGTATTGTGATCTCCTGTCTATGGAATGGAGATGATATCAGTTAACTAACTACTCACTAGTATTAGGCACTTCATGTAACACTTCTTTGCTCAAAAGATTCATGGCTGTATAATTGATTGTTATCAGATGTAAATGTAGCACAATGAATATTTAGGATACTCCAGTGTGACATAATTATATATTTGACTGTTTGTCAATGTCAAGTTAAGTGTAAAACTTTTGGCTGAATTGAATACGAAGTGCTTTATAGATGGTCTGAAATATAAGACACACTGCAAGAAAGCTATCCATCACATTTTTATCAGAATGATGAAATGTCATTTAGACTTGTTACGAGATAGTGTGTTGACTTCGTTCTCCTGGGAAAACATGATGTTTATAGTCCTGTTTGAAGTCGGACTCTATTCCCTGTAGATTACTTCATAGTAGTCGTAAACCACACCCAGGGGGGTGTAGCTGCATGCTATACCAAACATTTGGCTAAGCATGATTCAATACTTTAAACAAATCTCCATGGGTGTTACATTTTTACTCTTAAATACCAATCAATCAGTTGACCATGCAATCCTCCGGTTCGAGAATATAAATTTTAAAAATGTGTTTACGAACCATTACTTGTTCCATTGCACTTGTCATGACTGAGCCAGACATGGTCAAAGCTGTTCATGAAGCTTTAGCCTATTTGCTCTAATTCAAGTATATATTCATTTAAAAATGGGTATCCAGTAATGTGATATGTGTTTGTCAAAAGAGCCTAATTATTTCAACAATTAATACCCCTGTAGGGAGTAAAATTTTTTTTAATTAGTTGAAGTTTAAGTTTGAAATATTGAATAGCAACATTTTCTGTATGTGTCACGTTAATGGTCTGATTCTATTGTTAGCAGCAAGTTGAAATTTCTAAAGAAGTTGGATAAATTTTGGCAAGTGTTATTTTAATTCTGAATGTCATTCTTTAAGCCATAAGTACGAGAGCTATTTATTTTATATACCACAAGACCTTAGCAATTAGTTTCTTACATAGATGCAAGTATAGCTATAAATATTGGTACCAGATAGCTTTGTTCCACCCATATACTATACGGTTAATCAAATTACTAATAGTTTGTGAAAAAAATGCTCAAATTTTTTAATTCTTTACACATGATAAAGAATTATAATTTAAACTCCTTATTTTGCATATGTGACAAATTTTTTAATGATTGGCAAAAAGAGCCCAATGCAAATTGTTTAAAAAAGCTGATTCAGCATAACTGTATCGAGCACAACCACTCAAAAACACTGGTATGCGTGAAGTGTGAGCATAGATTTTAACTCCACTCAGTTTACTATGACACACACATATCTAGCATATAACATGGCTGTCAATTTCATTCTCACGCTGATTACATAATTCCCCGTCTACCTCCATAACCCATATTTTATTTTACTATAATATTATTTAACTTTTGAATGGTCAAGAGTGATGCATGAATTCCTATTCATAATGTAGTTACCCAGTCCTCAGCCTGTATTGTCACTATATGCTATTTAGGCAATTAGCTGCACACCATCAATTGCTTATACACCACCATCCATTGTCTAGACTCTTGATCCACTTAGTTACCATAGTAATTAATGACCACTGGGCAATCTAAACACACAGGTGTGAATTAGGCTGCCAGCTGTTGGTCATAATTAGTAGCTGATGCACATATAGAGGTGATAGGTGTATTCTGCACTACTCATCACTTCAACTATAATCCACCTCACTACAATAAACAGCAAGCTAATTCCATGCAATAATTCAGTCATTCTAGGCTGAAGTATTAGCAGTTTTACTGTTCTAACTCCCACCGGTGAAGTTTATAAAAACAGAAAACACCTGCTATTGTTAATGTATCAATACTGTAAGCAAGAAAACACTGTCACGCATCTTCTTTTAGACTAAATGACTCTGATAGTGAGCTAGGCTCACTTCTTTTCTTCACCATCGGCAAGTTTTGATATATAATATTGGGTTAGCCACAACAATGTTCACATGGACTTACTTCAAACTATTCCATTCCAAGTTGATCAAGCTCCTTGGTGCTGTTTGGCTTCTCTGTTAGTGTAGAAAAAACTCCCAACCTGGATGTAATATAGACGATACAACATTCCTGAGGGATAATTCAATTGCAAACCCACATTAATATAAGTTTTAAGGTTGCAGACAGCTAGCTATACGTGGGAAGAGTCAATCCTAACAGAAGACCAACCTATTCCAGTCCCAGCAGGAGTGACCACAATTGTTGCAGGAACAATCCTGCTCTGATAATAGTGACAGTAGTACGAGTGCAGGAATATTCCTGCAGGTGCCATGAACAACTGGAGTGAGGGACCTACCCCACTATTGAACAGGATTTATGAATAAACTGTGGCATGTGTCAACTGACCCTGTAAAACTTCCCATGAACCGAGGTCAACAAGTCTTGGCTGAAAAAAAAATAATAATAAAAAAAATAAAAATAAAAAAAATAAAATTATACAGTGAGTGTGGGTGTATGTAGTATAAAAGTGTAAGCAAGCAGGCCTTACTTAACAGTTCTAAATTATCACCTAAGTGGTCAGTGACTCCAGGTAAGCCTTCCCTCGTTTCTATTAACAGTGTCTACATGGGCTAAAAAAGTATATAAATGCACTCAGGGTTTCACCTTACAAATTAACCACGAGTGGTAATAATCACTTGGGGGATTGCCAGGGAAAATCCAACATTCTTTAATGAGTTCATTACTGTCAAGTCATGCCAACGAAGTTATATTTAACTACAAGCCTTGCTTTCTGACTTATGTAAAAGTGATAATTAAAGTATTGTTGATTATGTGCAACAATGATGGTGCAAAAATGGGTGGACCCAGTAAATAAAATTACGAAGTGTCGTAGTAAATAAACAAAATAAATTATGAAGCAACTTTTCCCGAGGATAATTGAAGTCAAGAAGGTAAGTACAGCAGACCTGCTTGAAAAAGATCACAATTTCTGATGCATTAAAAAAAAAAAAATTGGTCAATACTCTAATATATATCGTTTCGACACTATCCCAGGGTAAAAGTTAATTAAAATTTGAGGACTAAGACATTCACCATTTAGCTGATACACAGCAAAAGTTCTGAATAAACTACAGAGCAAACTACTAGATTTCATTAAAATTTGAAAATTTGAGGCACAAATAATACCAGATTAAGAAAATTTAGTGATGTATGTGTAATAGTCTTGTTTGGTTGGTAACACAGCAACAAAATCCTTGAAAGCAGGAATTTCCACCCCCATAAAGCAGGGAGATATACATAACTACTAAAAAAAAATTTTAACTTCTGTAGCATTAATTATGATAATAAATCGAATACCATAGCCGAGTCATTTTTCAATACAAAAAGTGTGGTATTATTTTGAAATACCACAGCAGTGGAAAACTGAAATGATGATCTGATTGGTCACTGCGATCTCTTAGCGACCTTGCCGTTCTTTTACCCGCTAGGCAATGTCGCGGCGAAATTCCAGGGAAATGGGAAATGCTGTCTAGCAACGGTAAGAAAAGTATAAATATGAGCAGAACCGGGATGAAAAAATTTCTTTGATGGAAATATAATACAAGTTTATTATTTTCTTAGCTGCAGAAATGAACTGCTATCTTCGTCTATAGTATAACAGCACAGAAAACTGTGTTATTCGGATAAATAGCACTCATGCGACGAGAAATTTCATTCAGCTTAGCCTCATGAAAATGTTCTCGCTCTTGTGCTATTAATCCCCCAAATACCACAGTTTTCCATGCTATTATATCTCCAAATATTTCGGCTCCGTGAGGCCTTCATCAGTGACTTTTTTTAAAAGTGAGAAAATACAAAAAAATTAGTAACTATATATTTGTGCAGTAAAAAAATGAGTCTTTTCTTGCCGAGATAAGCCAGCTTTTTGTGCAGGATTTTTTTTAGCAAAAACAAAATCACAAACATTTCACATAGCCAAAATGTCAATAAGAACTCTTGCTTCTACGTTAAATATATTTAAATGGCATGGCTTATCATCATTGCAGATAAGAGGTTCAAGAATGAAATCTATATATAACATGGACACTTCCAAAATCGATACCAGATATCATTATTATATTTTTTTTTAAGCTCATGAACAGTGAGATAGCTCACAATATCTCTTGGTTATCTCACGCTGTATTGTATATGCATAGTGGTTTAACAACCATCCAAATGGTGGAGGCAATAAAACCAATGATTCTTGACGATGAAGAGCACTCTCAGGCTTTACCATTGACGAGTGAAAATATATTAGCCTACACATGAAATACCTGGCCACATCACGCTCTGCGAAGTGTAATATACACATGCATACTGTATCATATAATACTCATTTTTCTTGCCAAAATTTCCTGTTTTCAGTGCATGACCACAACTAACAAACTGTATCAATCACTTTTGTCATCGTAAGAAACATTAGTTCAAATCAAAGGCAGTCAGGTTCTCTATATCAAACCAGATAATAAACATGCGGCTTAGATTAACACAATTACAGTATGGTGGTATAGGCTCGCGAACACCACCTGGTTACGTGCAATGGGGGTGGGATGGTAAGTTGGTAGTTTAAATCGGCTTTGAAGTGTGAAGTATACTGGTTTGAGGGTGAGCTTTTGCTTTATGGTTTCACACCCAGAAGCTGCTTCAATGCAGTTGGTGATTATAAAGACATAAAAGTGTATATGCAATTATTGGTTCAAGATTGAATCTTAAATCCCTTGATGGGAACTAGGTGATAACTATTAGTCTACATGATATCCATTAGTCTATGCCAAGCATGCCTTAATGAAATATATAGATTTTTTTTTTGTTTGTTTGTTTATTTATTTATTTATTTATATATTTCCTTATTGTTTATTTATTCTTTTATTTCTTATATTTATTTCTTATTTATTCATTCATTCGTTTACATATTTATTATTTACTTATTTATTAATTGTCATTATTACTATTATATTATTAGCATTCCTGTAGAACCCACCAATAAATGGTGTTATCCAAGTAATTTTCACCCTCACCTATTTCTCAGCATAACCCAAGCCATATGTATCAGTTGTGGGAATTACTAGAGCTTTCCTACTAAATACCTCACGTATTGTTGAAACTTCATAGTGTTAAAATTTACACCAATTGCTTGTTTGTTGCACTTTGCGTTTTCCAAGCACGGAGCTGCAGTTTTGAGGTGCGATAATCTTTTCGCTCCTGATGTATCGGCAACTCGCACATTCACCTCCTTTACTTTCTGGTTGCCAGAGTTACGGGCGCGTGCGCTATGCGCATGCGGGAGAGCATTCTGAAGATTTTACTCTGGAGCCGTGTGCACTTTGGGACTGGAATTGCATTACTCTATCCGCCATTCAAAATTGAGCTGCTTGCCTCTTTTTAAAATGGGCAGGCACAGCGTACTACTAGGAGCCCTACTGGTGGCTTTGTGTTACAGTGTACCTACTCCCCCAACCAGCACTGGTCCCGTTATTAAGGAAGGACCAGTCACCAAAGCACCCCTCGAACGACTACCAGTTGAGATTGAAGCAGGAAGTGAAGAGGAGTACTTTAAGAGAGTAGGAGGGGGAAACATTACTGGAATAAGCTACATGCTGCAGCTGTATAAACAATTGTCAAATTCAAGTTTACAAACTCCATCAAACATCATTAAGTCCCTCAAATACGAACCATGCAGTAAGTTTATAATGGCTGACAAACAATATATATTACACACTAGATAAAAAAGTTCAGTCAGTTTAGGAAGTATATAGATAGGAACAGGGTTGGGCCAGAAGCTGGACAGGATGCCGGAATATAACTAAAATAAGCCATAGTCTAAATACAACCGAGTTTCTTATACTGACATAAAATTTTAGTAACTGGAACAATTAAGTAGGCCTAAGAATCCATGTATGCTAAATAAATGGTTTTGTTAGTATATTAAATGCATGTATGTGCATGTGATATTGTTTAGGTGGTCAGAATGACTCCTGTAATATGTTCCAGTTCAATATGATTGGATTGGACTCTCATGAGCTATTTCATCAAGCTAAGCTTCGACTGTTTGTAGAAAGGCTTGACTCTCGAGGTACTAACTACACCGCAATCATCCATGTCAAAAACCCTCAGTTGAGAAAGCAAGTGCCATTTGTAGTTCAGGATATTGGAAGTGAAGAGGATGGCTATATAGAGTTCAATGTGACTACAGTTTTCAAACATTTCATTGGAAAGAGTGGGTTCCTAGTCATAACCATTATTATATATATATTATATATACCAGAATAGTATCTTTTCTTTATCTTGAGATTTATAATACAACATTAAAGTATAATGGAACCTATAAACGATTGTTGATATGATGGTGACCATTACTGATAGCTATAATTTACTCCTTACTAATTGTTTTACAAGTCCCAAAGGTTATTAAAATTAGACCTGTATACCATTTTCTTGTGTATATAAATATGAATGTGATATATGTTCTAGAACATGCAATCATTTTTGTCCTCTCGGTCTATCGAGATAACACTAGTGTCCTCACATGTCAACACGACGATGAAGTCCTTATAGTGAACAATCTTCTTGAGGAAGACAAGATTCCAATTCTGACCGTTCACTCGTACTTGAAAATTGAAATGAAACTCGGCAAGACTATGGAACTGATTCGTCAGCAAGTTGAAGTACTACAAAAAGGACCCCCTACTCGTTACCAGCGGAGGAAAAGACATTCTACCAGGGGATATGCATGCACCGTTTTTGATTTTGTCATCCCCACCATGTATATTCCTTCTGCTGCATTCTCCGACTACATAAATTTCCGTCCAGTCTTTCCTGTGTCGTACAACAGTGGCATATGTGGTGGACAGTGCTTGCTGACTGCTCCTCACGCCAGCTCCACCCCTTATTCAATTCTCCTCCACGGGCTCATTCGTCAGCAAATTTTCTCTGACTATGACTACGTCTTTGCCCAATCGTGCGTCCCAATTGAATTTGATCCCATTCACATATTGGGTGTGGCTACGGGGACTGTTGCAGTGGTTTCAATAGACGATATGGTCATTAAAACCTGTAGTTGTGCAGACTTTGCAATCTAATATTTCGCAACCAGATTATTTTTTTTGAAGACACACATCATAGCTATAGTCATAATTGCACCTTCAACTGAGTCAAAGTTTCATTTCAGTCTATTCTATTCCCTGTAAAAGTGCTCTCTGGTGTTGTGTTTCTCACATAGCTAATTAGTTAGTGCTGGTTCATCATGATAAACAATTGTCTCTTGTATAAGTAGTAACTCCTGTCAAACAGTTACAACTTTTGCAGACTAGCGAAATCTACATATCAGATAAGTAAGGGAGGCTTAAAATCTGCTAGCATAAAGTAGCTAACATCCGCAGTATATGAATGTGCTTGCTAAAACACTGATATTATAGTAGTATGTGTTCCCTGAACATAAAAAAAATGATTTTAGCAGACTCGTCTGAATGCCACGTCGCCTCGGAAGCCGTATGCGGTAACGGCGGGGGCGGGGGGGGGGATTGCCGTAAACGGTAAGGTGGTCCTCGTCGAAACCTATAAAAATGGAAGTTTCTTGCCTTTCAATACAAGATCTGGGATCAGAATTTCAGCAGTTGTGAGAGTCTCCTTAAGAAACTCAGTTAGCAATGAAGTATTTCTGCCTCCAAGTGGTTATTTACGTTTTCATTCTTGAGCTTGTTGCATTCGCAAACGCAAAACCCAGGCCCCACGCTTCGTACCCTGATGGTGTTAGGGAAAAAAGGGAAGTGAACCGGGGAAAGCGTCACCGGCAGGTTGGCGGCGGAGCTCGTTCCAGAAGAAGTGTCGATGAAGAAGCTCTTGCAATCGAACGTTTTCAGCGTCTCACTAATATCACTGGCAAAACCTACATGCTGGAATTATATAAGAAATTATCCAGCGCCAGCACAGATATACCTGTGACACAAGCCAATACAATCAAATCCCTCAACTACGAAATTCTAGGTATGATTTTTAGCCAGTTTCAAGATTTTCTATATATTTATAATGATTATTTTTTTTAATATGTATTTTTTTATTTTTTTTTTGCAGCTGGGAACGATCCCTGTAAATTCAAATTCAGCATGACTGGGGTGAATAAAAACGAGTTTGTCTTGCAGACTAAGCTAAGGCTATATCTGGAGCCCTACATAGTGACACAGCCCACCTACATTGTACACATTAATGCTGAAAATCCAATCCAAGGCAGAGAACACATTGTCCAAGAAGTGCTTTCCGAAAGGAGCGAGGGTTCTACAGATACAGGACGCTACGTGGAATTTGATGTAGCTGATATCTTCAGACCGGCCATTGGTAAAGGTAAGCTCATAACCTTCTAATTACATTTCTTGTATATAGTCATAGGACGGATAGAGTAATGAATTTTTTTTTTTTTTTTTTTTTAAACTACACTTTTTTTTTCTCCTGCAGAAAGCAGTATAACATTTGGTGTGAAAGTCTACCAAAGCCCCAATGAAGCACTGAGCTGTGGGAAGGAAATTCATTTCCACATAGGCAACCAGGATGAAGCCAAGATCCCTATGCTTGTGGTCTATTCCTTTGAGAGATCAGAATCTCTCAACTTCACTGAAGCAGAAGAACAGATAAAGAAGCAGCTTGAAAAAGCTAAGGCAGAGGGTTCACCTTTAACGAGACGGAGACGAAATGCACCGACAACATGCGGTAGGCATGAGCTCTACATCAACTCCAGCATGATACCACCGTTTCTAATTGGTGGTTTTTCCACCTTCACCGTCATTCTCCCGCCCAAGTTCAATGCCGGCATATGTGGCGGCCAGTGTGATGGGCATCCCGTTCACAAAAATGCCAAGCACCATTCTGTCCTCATCAACGTACTCCTACGTCAAAATGAGCCGCTAACGAACAAGGGGCTCACCCAGTGCTGCGCACCTCTCCGATACAAGCCAATACACATTCTCGGTGTAGGCGACGACAACAAGGTGCCAGTGTTTCACACCATTGACGGCATGGAGGTCGTAGAATGTGGCTGCACTGATGTGGTCAGATAATAGCATACAATTGCCTTTAATAGCATTTGGCATTTATCACTAATAACCTACAATTTCAATAATGAAAGAGAAAAACAACAAAAAATAAATACTGTTTTCCCAATTCACCAGCAACTCTTGTTATATTCAGATTACAGCATTATTTAATTTCATCTTGAGCAATTTTATTTTTGTAGCACAAACTCAATAATTGAATCCTTTTGTATGTATCATGTAATTTGTAATTGTATAATTTGACAGGTAAATGTTATTATATTAAAATATAATTATAAAAAAAAAATAGTTTGGATGAAATTGGGCATCTTAGAGAATTAAATGTTTGCTTGATAAAATAAACCAGATCGATTTTCAGTTTCTCATTATTATTAATTATTCCTTCAAGTGGTAATTAAGTGCAATTAATTGCTAATTGCAATATTAAATAGAAGAGATACTAGAGATAGAGTGACTGCTTTATATGGTCAAAAGCACGTTGAAAACAGAGTGAGTATGCTGTGTATGTGAGTCTAGTTGACAGTCACTGGGGATGTTTCGGTTTGTGTGTGTGTGTGACTGTGTGTATGTGAGGGTGTGTGTGTGAGTGTGTGTGTGTGTGTGTGAGTGTGTGTGTGTGTGTGTAATTTGTGCAGTTCTACATATCTGCAACCACTAATTCACTGGAGAATCACTCTTGTAACTCAGCTATTACAGTGTAACACTCTAAATAGTGCTGGCCCAAGTCCAAGGAGTATAAACACAATTCTGAACTGAACTTCCACATGTACTTCTTACCATTCGGTTTAGGCAACAGAGGCTAACTAATACAACAACAACAATAACAACAATGAAACAATTAAATAGAACAGTAATGGCAAACAAAACCAGCACTAGTGGTGGACACTAACCGTATTATTTTTCCAACTATGTAAAATGCTGTATGAATAATAGATCACCGACTCTATCAGCCTGAATGCAAGCACTCTCGCTCAAACCTAAGCTCCACCCAGCCCCACCCTTTTAGCTTCATCTTTTTAGCTCCACCCATACATATCACTAACGATTCATTTCTACCCCCCCCCCCTCAAACACACACACACATGCACACACACAAATTATTTTTAATTAATATTGTCACACATAAGCCTTAACCGTTGACTTATATAACCAAGTCATTAAAATACGTCTGACTGTCTTTATACCATATTTTCATTCAGCTAGTCTGGGGAGTTAACAATGTCCTTAACTTCTTTATAGCAATTCAGTGCCAATTCCCAAACCTGTAGTTTTACTAGTGCTTGGTAATTGAATTAGTGCTTACAGCCACATCTCAAACGAACATGCAAACTAAGTATTCCAGCCTCGTGGTCATGGAAACACAGCTTCCCTCCCTGAGCCCCACCTTGGTTTCGCCAACACCAAGGCCCTAACAACCTGGAAAGCGAGCGGTCAAGCTTAATTGCCTGATAGAGACGTACGATTGTGTCCGGTATTGATGTGCTCAGAACACAGAAGGCTACTTGTGTTTGAGCTGGCAAGTGGAAAACAAAAAGCAACCACTGGAATAGTTCATTGTCTAGAACCGGTATTATTAGTATTCACTTATGAGTAGCATTGATAGGATAGTAGTAACTTAAGAAATGAATGTGAACGCAACTTCTTGAAGTGGTTTTCATATTTCAGTTAAGTACAAGTTGTAATAAACTTTTATTTAAGGTCCATCAACAATAAAGAAGCTACATAGCTAGATACTAGTCAGCAGCATAACTTATTCCAGACATGAGAATGGAGTTAACTGACATTCAACATTCCTGCATTCACGTATTTAGGACATTTCATACTTTCACCACCTTTCCCATAGAGGATAGGGCTAAATGTCCTGCACTATAGGACATTTAGCCCTATCATGTACCAGAAAAGTGGAGACACATGAAATTTCCTAAATATGTGACTACAGGAAATTCAAGTTTTTGCCCTGTGATTCAGATATTGAAGCAGTGAATGTTAGAACACCTATTAAACTCCTTTGTAATTTTGAAACCTGATAATTACTTAGGGCACGAGAATAATACATTATATAGCTAGTCACATGATGCCATTCTATTTATTAATAGAAATAATCACTCATGACTCATCAATTTGGATTGTGCCAACATTGGACACCTCATAGAATGGAGGAAGTGGGTGGGGCTGGAAATAACGTGTGGCTGAGACTGCTGTGTATTGACACCATGAGGTTGATGTTAGATGTATGACGCATTAAAAAATAAAATCTGATGATGGGAGAGGCAATCTTTCTTTTTTTGCCTCAACGAAATTACAGATATGTTTTCAAAAGCAATGATCACACCCGGTTTAGTCGAGATGCCCCTGATTCTCTCCACAAGTCCCAGTACCCTCCTGGATTACTATGGAATTTTCCCGATTGATCCCAGTTTATGGAATTCTCTGGGGTTTCTTTTGGTAGGTCCCACCATATCTGCTAGGTGTGGCAGTGGGTGTGGTCTATTCCGGTTCTTAAAGTTGGAAACTATAAATTAATGATCTAAATTGATTGCTAAGCAAATACATTAAATAATTAAATTGTAGTAAGAATATGGATGCAGAGAACTGTGGAAGATAATATGTTGTAATTAAGACACATCCTTAAAACATGCTCTTGAAGCAAATTAATTAATCCTATCCCATGCCCACTTTGTAGTATGGGTGTCCTCTATGGCCATTAATTTCACACGTTGGTCGCCATGGTTTCATGTCTGTCACACAGTTTTTCTAAAAGCCCTCAGGTTGTGAACTTGACCCATGCACCTAGTCAGGTAGTAACCAATGCAGACAGCGTCTCACACACAACATACAAAGTACATCGACTACTACTCCATAAAATTTCTAGGAATTTTTCCCTCCTTTCCCCCCCCCCCAATTCTTGACTTCAACTGGAAATAACTCTGAACAAATCACTTGTCTATGGTCAGCTTGTTCATCCGTCACATGCACACATGTGTATGCATGTATACACACACAATCGTCGTTGATATGTGCATTAATTTGCATCAGCAGCTAAGCTCATATCGCTAATACCTCAATATTGAAGTCACTTAAGTATAAAATTTGGTGGTAATTCCAACGGCATGAGAGAGAAGGGTTTGTGCGGAGTCGCTTTGGCAAAAATTTGGCTTTATGCCAGTCAATATACACCAAGTCATTCACTCAAAATACAATTAAAGAACATCACTGAGATTTTATGGCATGTAAGAAAGTAATGCTGATCACTATAATACACTCATTATGTTGCTTAATGAAAGTGCAATGGAGATCACCTTTTCAAAGTTGATATCACACTCCTTGTGTTGGTGCAGACTGTGTTGTAATTGAATAATGAATGTATTGTTTTGCCAATATCTTGGAGAGATTCCCATGGACTAATGCTTTGATAATGTCTGCTGGAAGTGATTTTGTGGGAGCACTAACAAAATAGATTCAGGCTGCTTTTGAGAATTTATAGCAACGACATTGTAATAGCATGCAGCTGTCGTCTGATTGTATGATAGATCCGTCCGTATATGAAATAAACTAAGTTGGGTGGGAGGGGAGTGTGTGGGCCCCCTCAGCCGCCCACCGAGATCCTCCCCCAAGTATTTGAGTAGGTTATGTTTACATGTGGAATCGGCTTCACACTTGCTCGTTCAGATTTCCTGTTGCAGTTCAGCTTTGGCCTAGACAATACTCCACGGCCAAGAAAGTCAACAAGGCTAATTGCCTTCACCATGTTTATTTTTATGATGCAATGGAGCTTCTGTTTCGCACACTTGTATTAATCACATGTCTCAGAATTTTGTCTTCCAGACACGTGTGGGTGGGACTGAGAATGTGCGTCTGATTCATTGAACTTCACGGCTCTTTACGATGTTCATGATTCTAGTTAGTCAGAGACATCAACTGATTTGCTTCATTTCCTGCCACTACAGCAGATTGTGTGCTAATGAATATCAACTAGAACCTAACGTATGAATGATACAGAACGAATGAAAAAATACGGAACAAATGAAAGAAATTAATTAACAAATTTTGAACTTTTAATACTTATATAAGTGCTAACCATAAGTGCTAGTTTGTTATTTGTTACTTCTTTATTTAGTATCTCACAGTTTCCACTGCTAAATTAGTTCAATTTGTGGGACGTGGAATACTAGTTACCAAAGTACCTAATTTCTAATTAAATGTGTGTGTATATATATATACGCATAATATATATAGTTGTAATAATATATATTATGTGTACTTAATGTTCTAAGTGCACATGACAACACTTTATTCTTCAAAATTTCAAGAATGTTAGGTATGCCATCCAGTCTTTCATCCAGGGACTGATTGAGACAACACAAAGAGACAAATGCCATTCCAAAGGATTGAAACACAGAGAGGGAACCGTCGCATAAGTTGCTCAAGATTGCTAAAACAAGACAGTGATACAAGTCTCACCAAAACATCGTCAACGTGACAATCCACAGCTCGACATTCCCGACGTCGCGTCTTGATTGCTGTCGCTGGCTCGTTCGCTCCATGAGGGAGTAAGAGCAGAACGTGTCAGGTGAATCTCACCGCACTAACTCAGCTGAGGCACTTGAGAATTTGCTCAGTGACAGTTTAAGACTAAACACAGCATGCATGGAATTTTGACTGGAGGGACTGAATAGTAGTAGAATTGGCTGTGGGGTTACAGTATCTATTTATAGATTATATAATTCCATGCCTTCTGCAGCTATGCTACATATAGCAACGCACATGTGTATCATGTAATGCAATTAATAGAACACTCTGCTACAAATATAAAATCAACAGTAATTAAAATTTGAATAACACAAGGCTTTAAGACAACCATCAAGTAATTTCCTTTGTTTAGCTACAACCGTATGTGAAACTACACCCCACATTGTTAAAATTCATTATTCTTTCTACAAAAGTATTGTAGTCAATGCGTGGGCAATAGGAACTAGAGCAGGAACCTCAAATGCAACCACTCTCTCTCTCTCACTACACACACACACACACTTACTCACTACGTAGGTGAAGACTTGGGAAGTCGTGGGTGGATCAGGAGGCTGAAATTACTGTATGCTTCCACTTTATGTCATTTTGAGGTTTTGTGTGTAGAATTAGAATTGAGGGCCTGGGAATTGGTGTAATTCCTGGTAAAGATGAACTGTTGTTTCATTAAAATCTCACACATACCGGAAATAATTCAATCTCCATCTACATCGGTTTTTAAATATATTTTTATTAAATATAAGAAGGGACTTTATGAGCGTTACAAATGAAACCCTTAAATTGCAACCAAAATCTCACAACAACTAATAGTCATACTTATCAGTAACTAACCCAGAAAAATCCAATTTTCAATCATTAGTGGGTGTGTGTATGTATTTTTTTCATACATTAGTAGGCATGTGTATGTACATGTATATACATATATATATTTGTTGTCCAATAAAATTGCCCAATTCGCGGTAAAAATTAATATCCATTTCTTAAAGGTGAATAAGTGAACCGTCCAATCAAATATTGATATTTACGCATTTCCTATAGCCTAGAGCCATGGTACAAGTTGGTTGCACCACTCTGTTCAGGACGATAAGGGGTTTACGCTATCCTCAGGCCTTTGGCCTTGGTTGTGTAAATCCCACACCAACCTCCAAGTCGTGGTGTAACACATGTCACACACACACACACACACACACACACACACACACACATGCACAACCTTCTTTGAATTTAGAAGGCTGCTCAGCATTTCCTCATTGGCAATTCTATCCCAGGCCACTTATGCCTGTAAGGCAGACTCCAGGATTGGTATTCTCAGAGGCTATGGCATCCAACCATTTCTCTGAACACATTCAAATGTTTCAGGATAGAAAAATACAAGTGTGAGAACGAACCCTGCAATAACAGCATTAGCCAGGAAACATATGCAAGCTGAACAATTCGAGAGAGAGCGTCTGCTCCAATGCAATATATGTTTCAAAATAAAATTTAGTTTTCATTAGCAACCAGAGGCACCAGTTGGTATTTTGTCAAGAGCCAATTACCAAGGAAGCTTTACAAGGTGTTCCTGGTTGTATATGTGGTTTCACACAGCTGTTGAATGTGTCCAGTTGATCTAACCACAGGTTGATCTGGGTGTCTTTGCCAATTAAATTCAAATGATTGGTAGTTGTATAACAATGAATAACTGAAAGTCTGAGTTGGGGTAACGAGTGTATTTCTTGAAGCTTTGGCAGACCAAGTAGATGGAATAATGGTATTAGTACTATATTATTATAGTATTTATAAACATCTTAATTAATTGAACATAGCATACCATTGTAGAAATTGCAATATCTAAATTTCCTTAGTCAGTTTTAAAACTATACCCTGAGTAAATAGCTGTGATCCTTTGAATCCTAAGTATGATCCTTAGTTGATATCACTGGTAACCACTGAATCATCATAGGTATATATTCATCATTGTGTGGTCAAGCTGGGTAGAAAGTTATCACACTGTGTTTTTGTTAAAAAAATGTGTTTTTAAATTCCAATTTCAGTATAGCTGCCTGTGGCATGTTGCTATGACAAATGGTTGTGACGAGTATAATTAAAATTAGATTTACTGCACACAATCACACAAAGGCACGATGTTAATCATATAAATTCACATGTATATGTACACAACAAGCACTTCTTCTTGAGGTAAAACATACCCCCAATGAAGGAGATAACAAGTAAGTAGGTCATTTTCTACAAATGACAAGAAATGATTGCTTATCTGGAATCCCAAAAGCTATGTGAATGAGGAAAAAAATAACATGGGAATTTTTTTTTTTGATATGTTTAGCTTAGGTACAGGTTTTAAATCAACAAAGCTCACATCGGTAAAACAAGACATAATACAAACAAAAGCCTTTGGACTATCACTTAAATAATTGGCTGCAGTTCTAAGTGGGTTGTCTGCCCAACTAATGTGGACTTGGCAGTCTTTTACATGAAACAATCCCTCCTTGCCCTTGTGTGCTCTCTGTCACTGAAATTGTGTGTATAGAAATCATAGCCATGGTAATTCCAATAAAACAGTCAAGAAAATGTACAGTGTCACTATTACTAGGTTTAATCCTAACCCTATTGGATTGGTGAAGGTATAGTATAGCTAAGGCATACACTTACATTAGTATTAATGAAACATAACTGCATAGGTTTAACTGAAGTATTAGATTTCATTGTATAAAGATGTAAAAAAAATAAAACAATAAATTTTCTATAATATAATTTAATAGTAACTCTATCAGACATGTATTTTTCCGTAACATAGCCATGGCAACTAAATTTGTGGGAAGCCAAAAGCCCAGGAAATTGTAACTATGTAGTACACATTAACCACTTGTAGAACGAGCTTCAAGATGTCTCCGTCAATGTTGCGGTGGCCTAATTAAGAGCAGAAGATTTTGGACAGAATTGATACAATAGTAGGTCTTTGCTGGTCAAAACTTCTAGACAAAAGCCTTCAGCAGTGGCACCTCGAGTTGACCACAGTCAAATGTATTAATAATAATTAATAATAATAATAATAATAATAGTAGTAATAATAGTAGTAGTAGTGATAATAATAATAGTAGTAATAATAGTAATAGTAATAATAGTAGTAGTAGTGATAATAATAGTAGTAGTAATAATAGTAATAGTAATAATAGTAGTAGTAGTAACAGTAATTATACATGATAAACTCCAGTTGTGTGTGTTTGCATGTTGTGTTATACTTTGAATCTCCAGTGAGCTTACCCACTTACCCAATAGCTTATCCCACAACTATAGGCTCTCCATTTAATAATAGTGTACTCATTTGGCAGTTAGCTGTAATAGTAAGTGTACAAAAATATTTGCAGAATCCTAGCTCGCAATTATAATTGAAATATCCACATCGTCTTTGCCTATTGACTCGTGCAGCATGGTTGCCATGGCAACCACAACTGTAGCAACAAACCGCTATTATGACCTCCCACCAGTGGCTAGCTTGCGGGTATAGTTAAACCACAGTGACTTCCACCAATTGCGTAAATATTTTCATTTCGCGCCTCAGCAATCAACACATGGATGTGACGAATGCAGCTGGAGGTTACTGAGTGCAGCCCGCCAAGTGTGGTGCAAAGTTTTGAAGCCTACGAATAACCAACTGCGTGGGGTCATTGGTCCAATTAGAGTGAGAGATCTTCCTAGAGTGCCCAGCAACATCATTATGTTCACGCCTTCCTCAAGCTTCTCACAGATCTTGGGATATAATTACATAAGTCAGAATGTGTATTTACAACTATTAGGTCACTACATAGTTAGTGGTCGATAAGGACCGGTGAAAATGTTAATTTCCTGCTTTTATAATCAGTAGTTATACAGGATGGTGATAACTTCTTTTTTTTTTCATTTTTAAAATATCATTGCTACTGTACAAGTTTAAAATGAACACTTACAGTGTAAAACAAAAAAAAAAGATTTTTTTTGGCACAATTTAAAAACGACTCAAGCAATAATTTGCCCACTTCTACAGTTTGTAAAGATACTGAAGTGGGAAAATAAAAAAATAAAAAAACAAACACAAGGAGTGACATTTGGCACATTCAAGATAAGATACGAGTTTTCAGGAAACACTTAAAGAAAGCTAAAGGCAGCCAAGGTTCTTAGATCCCAGTTTAATCAGTAACAATGTCATTTGGCACCATTATACAAAATTGCATAACAAACGCACTTCCAATCACAGAAGAATAAAAATATTGTACATTATTATTATTATTATTGATTTTTTGCAATAGCACTTCCCATGTTACATTTCTGCCCACAAGCAACTTTCCTGAGAGAATTAATTAACTGGGCAGTGTAGTAGAATATCGTGGTGGTAAAGTTCCAGTAAAAATGGCTTCGGTATAGCAACAGCTACACTACTACATGGCCTCACCCAGCAGGAAGTGAGATGCAGTGTTATGGCATGTGTTAGGCTCTTCGCAGCCTCAATTAACAACATGGTAGTCAACTTTACACTTAGTAATAAAAGAAACAAATATTTGAAATTATCCGACGTTTGACTTCACGCTGAAGTCCTCATTAGGGGTCAACTGAGGTCTAACACAATTAAAACAGCAAGATTACTGGAGGGTACACTCACTGTTTATTATATCCTGAAGGGTGATTTGAACAATGAAGTTAACAAAAAAAAGAAGCAACAACAATAACAACAACAGAATCTTTAGCATTACTGTTGGCCATAGCTTTTCCTTCCATATATTCAGTCATTGTCAACACTACTAATTTATATCATCCTTATGCATTATTCATTGCAGCTTAACAATCCAATTATATTTACAACCAAGTCATTGCAATAATAATGAAGAGGTTAGTGTAATTGTATATTACTAATGGTATCACTTGCAAACAAGATTTAATAGCTGTCTCTCAGGAAAAAAATTGTCTCAAATAAATATTACATTTTAAATTACATACTTACACTTGTTGTACACAAACACCAAATTCTCAGGGTAAACTACCAAACTGAGTGCAAAGTGTTCATGCATTGACAGCTTTTATTAATATTATATATAATCTGAAATATCAGGCTAAAAATTTGCAAAATTCCATTCCCATGTTCGCATTCCTATTTGCTCTAAAAGTAACAAATATACATTAAAGAACACAAAACAACACAGATTAGACCTTAGAACACAGTCTGAGGGATACACGAAACCTAAAAATTAGCACCAAGTACAAAAATAATGACCTGCAGTTTTATGACACTAGAAATGGAACCAATGCTGTAATATATAAAAATAAAAAAAGAGAGAGAGAGAGAGAGAGAAGTCTATAATTGTCTCTTACTAAATCAGCATGTCTATTACTATGATTTGTTACCAACCCCACCATCCGTCATTCTCCCCACCCACAATTTCACAGATTGGAAAGTGAGGGGGGGGAGGGAAGGTGCAAGGTCACTATAGAATATGACCATTTAAATTTACGTTAATAGTAAAATTACCGCCTAAGGAAGTTTATTTAGCAATTAAAGGAAGGAAAAGTTTACTGAAAATGAAATGTTTTGTTGATACAGTCAAAAAAGGTGGGCAGTTTGAACAAGTTCCCCCACAAACTTGTTCAAACTAGCTCTCCTATAAGGTAAGTGCGTTGACTTCTCTGCAACACTGTGAAGACATAATATACTAATTCTGAGATCAGTAGTTAAAATGCTGAAAGGAATACCCCAAAGTGTAATACTACATGCTATCACAACCTGTTAAGATGTGACACATCCTTTAAAAAAATAAATAAATGGGTGCATTAAATTTCCCTACCAGCATGAAATGATTTTTAATAATGTATTGCCTTTTTATAGCCAGTTAAAGAGTTTCAATGCAACACTTTTAATTTTTGCATATAGTATTAGTAATGGTTGAAGCAATATGATATTCTGCTACATTTTATTATTGAAGATAAAATTTATATATCTAATAAATTGTTTTCTGCACCTTAATTAAAAAACCTCCTTTTACAGTTGAGCTTTTACACAAATGCTGTTGTTTATGGACTTATCAACATGTTAGAAGTGTATTTAATAAAATCAGATTCATATACGTATGTAGTCTAGTTATGAGGTATAAGCTTCCAGCAAATACCACGAGAATGCTTTGAGCCACAATCCTGAACACAAAGAGCCAAAATTGTGATCAGAATGGCACAATGCATGTGGTAGGAAGCCTCCAGCCTGTGCATGCACGCGTGTATGAGGAGCATGTGAGGAAGTACTGCCATGGCAGCTCTTGCAACCCAATCAAATCGCCAAGGCAATAATTGGCGACGAAAAACCAATATCACACACATTGAGGCCAATTAGCACTCGTTAGAAGGCACATAGAAATGCAAGATTGGACTCGAGCTGTTAGCTGGCAAAGAGAGAACCAAGGAAGAAATATTATCCTCGATTCATCAAAGAATACAAGTGGATCAAACACCTGCGGGTGATTACCAACGAATAGGGAAGCCCTGGTGCAATGCTAAAGACCTTTGTTGGCATAACGGCAAAACAATTAACACCTAGGGTTGTTAGAAAGAGGGTTAAGCCCTCCTAGTGTTCCTAGGGCGTTAGCTGCAGGTGGCGGCAATGTGGCAGCAGAACCCATTAGAAAACGGAAATAAAAAGGTTTGGGACAGAAACCTGAGGACAGGGATGGTTCATTAAACTCCTTTGTACAATACAACCACAACATAAATTAAGTAATAAGTTCAATTAATTGAGGCTAAAGAATGGTTTTTGAATTGGTTGTACTAAAAAATGAAATATAAATGAGCTCAAAGAAATTTGTGGCCCTCAATAATGTGTTAAATTATGTACCATACCACATGAGAAATCCATAGCTACTGCCTGCTCTAACTCCCCCTCTTCCCATCCCTCCTTTATTCCCTTTATTTTTCTTTTACTTACAAAAGTGTTTAAAAATAAACATGTGAATGGAAGTTAGGCACTCTGTCCATAAAGGTGAAATGTTTACAATGCCTAAAAAATACCAAAAACAAACAAACAAAAGAATAAAACAAAAGCAGAAAATACAGCTTGATGTCAAAAACAATATGATACTATGAATGGGATGCCGTCTGTCTTGTCAATGGTAAACAATGGATCAAAGTAAAAATGGTGAAGATGGAAAAAAAAAAAAAAAAAAAAAAAAAAAAAAAAAAAAAAGAAGAAAAGAAATACCACAAATGAACAAATGTTATCCACTGCAACATAAATTGGTAATTTCAGCTGTAGTACATTTTTTTAATACCTCAGTAGGCCTTTCTCCTTGTCATGTGATCATATATCACTACCTGAATGTATTTAGAAGTCTGGATGACCAGCCTAGTGGTGTTGTCTCCAGGACTGGGCACCTGAACACATACACAGTAATACATCAAAGATTGGCTCAATAGAAAGTGTAAGTTCAGAGTAAATTGGTAGGTATTGTTGAGTAATGCAAGCCAATGTTAGGAATCTCTTGTAAGTCGAAATAATAGCAACTCTTTTTTTTTTGTCCAATTGGTAAAATGACATAATAATTATGGGATGTGTAGCTGAAGATAATTGTATTGAACACTCTCTAAATAGATTTTCTGCATAACCAGTGACTTAGTAATGTAATTTAAAAATTTATAATTAGCTTTGAGCAGTTTTAAGGGGGCACAATTTGTGATGCCCACCTCGAAACTCAAGTCAATTATATATAGTAAAACCTTAAAAGTCATTGACCAGTAATTAGGTTAGAACTGATAACAATTTTCCCTTCTGTGCACTAAACGAATCTCTCACCAAAGTTATGTGTAAATTACTTTAGTGCAAGTTTGACATTATTTCATTTTTACCTACCATTACCACCTCCGATAAGTGCTGCGGCTAACGACCAATGCACTTAGGACGAACATTACTTGAACACTTTGTTTATTATTTCTGAAGAAATTTGCATTATCGCCTCGCATATAGAAATAGACTCCATTACAGCCTATTTATACCCATTGACAAGGTGAGTGAAATTGTGGAACATTCTAGCAATACATGTGCTTAAATTATACGTTCATTCAATAGTGCAGTTGCACAAAAATTTCACTGGTAAAAAAAAAATGTGTAACCTTTTTATCAGCATGTGTGGTTAGAGCACTTTTCATAGACTAACAGATGCTTTATTCATGAATATATATACTGCATGTATGTATATTAAATGTATACAATAGAAGTAGTTTATAAAACAACAAGTAAAATTACCTCTATTTAACCATTTAATCGTATTTATTTTGCACTAATACGAAACAATATTTTTTCAAAGATATGTTAGTAGCAAACGGAAGCAACCACAAAAGACGCTTTACTAAATAAAACAATAATAATTTTTACTAACCATAGCAAATGGGATACTCTAGCAGTGTTTGTCCCAATACACTTTTGTGGCTTTGCTACTATCGTATTTGCAAAATTATTGTGTTATTACCCACATACTGTCAATAATTAAGTTGTCACTAACAAAGTTTACACAACAAGAATGAGTAAATTCATTCATAAAGGGACTATAATGAAGGAACACAGCACATGCAGGTTTCACTCAGTGTTGCACAAGCAGGCTAGCCTAGCTGGCTCTAATTTTGATATACAGTAGGACTTCAGAGTTATCCAAACACATTGGATACCTGAACTTCTCAGAAAACGTATTGTAAAGCACTAATAAAGGATTATGGTCAAACAATTCTTTGTGTCTGCATGTGCTAAAATTAAATTTTGGGAGTTTAGTTAACTGAAGTGTCGAAATTGTAGTTTGGATAATTAACTGTAATGCCATAAAATAATGCTTGTGTGTAAATGCATGCATGTATGTGTGCACGTGTGTGGTATGTGTGTATGTATACAATTAGTCTGGTAAAGGGTTATAGTCAACATGATGTTCAGGATACATTATTATTTTTTTTACTGAGGACTCTAGAAGAAACCAGCTATTTCCAATCTCAGACGTTAGTGGTATCTGAAATTGATTGTTGACAGAGGACAAGAAAAGATGATTACTATAATTCTCACACTTGTATGTTAAAAGGAATGACTTTATTGTCAGCCTGGTCAGCAATCAGTTATCCTAATTGTGCCTATAATTATCAATATACATCTTGTAAATAGGAACTAGAATTAACATTTTCCGTATACTAACTTGGAAAACTGCATTCTATGCAGTACAAGTTATTTTTTTTAAATAAAAAATACAAAACGATGCAATTAAATAGTTCTTACAACCAATATTCGTAGCGTAGCATACCACACTCTCCGACAACAGAACAAACATTACAATAAATACCGTATGGGTGCTGAAAACTATGTAAGCATAAAATGTCCATAGTTCGTCTCGTCAGCAAGAATGTTAAACCAATTGATTATCTACTATTAACAAACACATCACCTGATGGAGCAGGGTAAACAAGTCTAAGAATGTAAAACATTTCCACTACAGAACATACAACTTAACTCCATAGTGGATTACTACGATGCCACACCCTCTAATACTCCACGTACACTTCTAGGGGATGTGTACGCCATGACGGAACGGCGCCAACAGCCAATAATATACTCCAGATATGGCACAAACAAATTAAATTCTTGTTGTTTTTTCAAAAAAAGGAAATATTCTATTCCCATGGGATTACTTGGAATACATAACATAGTGATGCACTACTGAGCACAACACATAGCTTTCTTGTTATTGTCAAGAGGATATCCAGTAAGATGGAAGTGTACTAAAATACTATCATAGTGAACATCTTAGGCCTCCCAATCATCCTTGTCGTCATCATAATCATAATCATCATCATCATACCCATCATTACCACCACTACCATCATCACCATCATCACTCATCATCACTACCATCATCACCACCAGCATCACCATCATCAAGTCAACATAAATGTGATCATCGTATGCCTGAACTTGTAATTGCAGTCAATGGTGGTTCAGCAGTAAAAGTCAGCATTATCTTCATCTACTATAGACAGCAGTTTTTTGTTAGCGCCTTACGACCAGTGCAGAAAGTAAACGTACAAGTCCTACATTCTACTTGTGTCTGTGTACTCAATGTCCTATTTTACCTGCAGTCTGAATTTGTTGCTATCCATTAGTGTAGCGTCAAGTAGTCTGGATATTAGTTTAACACAGAACATTACCAAACAATGTTTACAAAGCATTCCTAGGATGCAACATAAAATGCAAATTGGTAAGAGAAATTTGGATGTTGACAAAAAAAAAAAAAAAAAAAAAAAAAAAAAAAAAAAAAAAAAAAAAAAAAAAAAAAAAAAAAAAGAAAAAAAGAAAAAAAGAAAAGGAAACAAAAATAACAATTACAAAACCACCATTACCTCTGTAACACTTGCAGTTGTAAGTTTTGAGAGTTGAGTTTTCACATACTTTATCCCCAGCTTAAAAAAAATGCTAACTGTATCATGCTGATGCCAGAAGTCTAATCAATGATCAGACAAAAGACATAATGAGTGGGTGTCCATCTTTGAAACACTGGGAATTCATTAGGTGTTGCTACATTAAACTAAATTTAATTGATTAATTCGGTGCCATCATTTCATGAAATGTGGCTTGTATTGCAGACTATATTACTACAAATTAAGGAAGCTAATGAAACATGATATCAACTTCAGAAATTACGGCCAATTAAAAGTCACTAAAATCAAAGTCTACACTTAAAAGTATAGCATGGTGATAGGATTGGCCAGGAAATACATTCATTAGTAAAGCTATTTCCTGACAAACACACTGAACAGCTAGCTCGGAGACAGAGGTTTCATCATAAACTGTGAACAGCCACTTCTGAACTTGGCTTGAGGCCCACAAAGGTCATCAAGAACAAGCTATTGGATGCTAGAGCATAGCAACCAAAACATGTGTGAAGGTGGTCCAATCATATCGGCCTTTTAAAGACAGAATGTGTTGCCAGGGAAGCATTTGTTTATACAATGTGACATGCCAACACCCAAGCTTGTGAGCATCCACACTACATATTCTACCAGAATTAAGTACAGGTTTTGGGCTGAAATTGTATTCTTTAAGTAGTAGAATTATGATTGCAAGCAGACTGGTAGGCGTCTAGTATTGCTTGGGGAAAACAAATATAAGCGAAGCAATCTAGTGCAAATTGAAGAAATGCTATGATTGATTTCAAAGCAGCAATTTTATTTATTATATTATTTTATCACTGATAAAGCAGCACACCGCATTGAATCTAGACCTGAAAGTATTTTCAAGCTTGAGATTGCTATATCTCTGTTTATTTAACTGTATTTGCCACAAACTCTTTACCATTTCTGTACATTTCTTTTTTGTTTATTAGGAAAAAAACATACAGTATGGGTCAAAAAAAATGTTCCCATTGAGTCGTTTTAAGGACTTTCTAACGTCTGTATGGAAGACTTTTAACACGATTTTTTTTGTGCATAGCCGACTTTTTTGGCAATTTTTTTTTGTAGCGACCTTTCACTGCGACTTTTTTCTCTAGCGACCTTTCTGAGTCTGACTTTTTACCGTTAGGGACAGAACCCTTCTAGAGCACTTCAGTTATTGTGGTTAAACAAGTACAGGGCAGCACCTGCAAAATCAGATTAAAACTAGGCTGCTAATGGTTAAAAAAAAACTGACTTTAAAAACCGGTTTAAAAGTCGGTTCAGCAGCTGGTGACTAGTGTAGTTTGCATTGGTTGATAAAAAGTCGTTAAAAAGTCTCCTTACCCTAGAGACTATTTTTCTGTTAGTCACTAAAAAGTCTGGTCGCTATGGGAACTTTTTTTTTACCCCTACTGTAGTCAGCAGCACACTTATGCAATAATCTCAAAGAAGTGAAGATATTTTAAACCTTAATTTGGTCATTCAAATACCTGGGTAAAGTGAAAATGGAAGAATCCATGCAAGTTGCATTTGTATAAGTCACACAAGTAGGCCACATTCAAGGTTGCTTTACCACCTACATCTTAGCTTCCGTTGCCATGGTTATTAGAGGTTTCACTGCATGGCGCCATCAGCCAAGGGTGATATTCTTCTATCTCTGTTGAGTAATTAGGTTGATGAGTTGTAATTGAGTTAGTCAGCTGTTAGTGGTAAGCCTGAGGGCAAGTGATCTGACCAGTGGCAGTGGGCGCTCATGCACACACACACACACACACACACACACGCACTCATGTGAGAGCAGGCAAACATACAGATTCATACACCATCTCCGCTACGTGACAGTTGACGTATTTAGTGTGAACTTTGCCAACTTAACCACCACTTGTATATAAATAGCCATCACTTAAATAATATATTTAATACTTAGACTATTATTTAATAAGGTAATATAATTGTCACGTTTTTTTTTTCAATAACGAGGACAGTTTATTATTAATAACCATCAGTTTCTATTGCTGTATATTATACATCTAAACTAAATAAGTGAAAATCAGACAGGACAAGAACAACAACAACAACAAACAAAAACCACCTCTGCATAGTTTTATCAATATATCACAGATACTTCACGCACGATATCTTTCTCAGTCTTCATTTACTCATTAGATGTTTTTTCTCTTTTTCACATATTTTTATTCAATAATATACAATGATAAATTGTTTGGCTGTCACCGGGGTTCAAATTAGGACCACTTGCTTATCACACTAGCGCTCTACCACTGAGCTACGACAACCAACAAGTAACCCAACATTTTAATTCTGTATTTATACTGTTATACATTCTGTATTTACATGTATAATGTTAAGGGATACTCAGCCTCACTCTCAACAGACCAATGGAAATTTAAAAAAATTTAATCTGTGGAATTTTCCTTATGCGTTTAGCAAGTGGTCCTAAGTTTGAACCCCGGTGACAGCCCAACATTTTAATTCTGTAGTTTAATAAAGGCCTGAGAAAAAGAGAGAATATGTCCAATCACTGATACTATTATATCAATATCTGAATTAATAGCATATGACATTTCAGTCTTGTCATACACAAGTACAAAAGGGGATGATGCAATTAGTTCTTTGGCACTCAAAATGTTAAATCATACTTTAAAAAGTCATAATAAAAAAACATTTGTGACCGTCTGCACACAACAACAGGTTGCTGTCCTCCGTTTCATCAAGATTTCATTAAAAGCGTCATAAGAAATCTTTCACCACTAAATGCTGCCACACCTGGCAACTAAAAAGCAGCCTTAGCGATGGACCGCAATGAAATTTTAGGTTCTCACTATTCCTAGGAGCAGCTGTGATTTACGCTATAAACTGACGTACATCAGGTTTGGTAAAAAACAAATTAAGCCATTGTGTTTGAAATCATCTGCCACAATGGACGCATGCAAACATATGTACGGTTGTAAATATTGAATTTAAGAGATATTTTGACTTCAGTGCTTCATAATAATTTCCTGAGAGCTGCAACGCAGCTGAGGAATGCTTAAAGAGGAAGGACATGAGTCATATTAACTTATAACTTGAAATCATTCAATTATCAATGATGGCAGTGCTACAGATTGAGGGCAGTGCCACAGGTTGGTAGGCTTCATTTAATTGCTTCTGAAAAATTAAATTTCAATGCAAAATTCCAGATCGTAATCAATCCATAACTGACTTCACTTTGTTTATTCTATTGCGAAATTTCAGTGTTACACATAATAGTTTTTTGTACACATTCTATAACATTTTTCCTAGAACACACACGTGTATGTAATTTTATTTTATCTAGCTATAAACTTTTGCCTTCCTTTTTTTTTTTTACACATCACAGATGATGGGAAAGGTAGCAAGAATTTGGCAAAGAAATTTTTCTCGAAGGATGAACGAGTCAGCATATAAGTTATATTGTGAGACACACCTCACAAGGAATGTGGGATTATTAACTTGAAGTGAAATCATCAGCAGCATCCAGAATCAGACCACCTATTCATGCTCTCTCAGTGGGTTCTATGGTAGCAAATAATTGAATTTTTCTTTAAAATAGGTTATTAATTTGTTCAATACTACCGACCTGAACCACAAAAATGTATTGCTACGAGTGTAAATTAGAACAAGTGACAATCCTTACCAAATACGGCCAGAAGAGAGATGCAGTGACAATGCCTATGCATCCACAGGAATTTGATTATAGATTTAAAAACCACTATTCATTTTTTTACTACAGTAGTGCCACAAAACCACTCTGATCCTATCTGCATTCTTGTACAGGCAATTGTGGTCTGTAAACTAAATTTATTGGTGCAGTTCCCAGAGGAGGACTTACAGTGTTTGGGGCCACAACTTGCTGTCAACAAGTTCAAGGTGTGTGAGAAAAGTAATAAGGTGACGTTTCAAAGCGGAAAGTAATACTGAGAGTGTGCGCAACACAGCTTAAAGCAAATTAATTTACCAAATAAAGTTGTAAAAGATAACTCCAAAGGCTACACTGAAACCTTGAGTAGCTCTGTATAAGGACTTTTCAAGAAGATACAAGCAAACATTTGCGGCAGAAAAAAAGTTCAGTAAGTGCATTATGCTTTGATCAGATAAGCATAAAACGAAGAAAAAACTTAAAAGATTCATTCCCCTTTAGATCGGTGCTTTCAAACTAGGAGGTACCCAAACAAATGAACATGTGACGTTAGAGTAACAAACAAGTCTTTCAGATAAACAAGCAGCTGTAGCAAAGCTATCAGCCAACTCTCAATGCCCATAGGGTGGCTGTTGTGCCCAACCTTCAAAAGTGGACTACATTCCAAAAGACTATTCAGGGGCAACTCCAGCACAACTGGAGAGTAATCAATACCTAGCGGGTTAGTAGAGCGTACACAAATGTAGTAAACTTTGAGGTGTCAATAACATTGGTATACCATCATCACAATTAAAAGGGGGAAGATTTTCTTGGCAAGCAATAACATTTATTCAAAGGAACAATACGAAAAATAATCATTTTCTTTGCAAACCAAAAATTTGTGGATGCATCACAAACGTTAATATAATCATTGCAAACCATTGTGCTCTTAGAAAGTAAAGGATGCAGTGGATAATTGGTATAGTATAGCACTAAACAAAAATACAGTGGAGCAACAACAGGGGGAGTGGTTAGAGTTTCAACTCAACAGTAATTATAGACAACAAATCAAAGCTATGAGGGAGGTGTGTACTAACAAGTAATAATTTGAAGGTCATCTTTATATACTGCTTTGAAAATAATAGTTACAGTATAACTGAATAAGCATTTAAACTATGAATTAAATATTATAACTTTACATTTACACCATGGTACATACTTTTATGTCTGTGGTGGATATAGTAAATTACCTTAGGGTCAACATTAATTATCTTTCTATCTCTTTTATTCTTGAACAGTAACCCAGAGCAATTGTCAGATATAACCTACAGCAACAACAAAAACAACAACAACAAACAACAACAACAATAAAATAACAAAAACAACAACAACATGATAGAGGGTAAAGCAGAGACAAAAATCTAAAGGATAACCTAAATATAGTGTATACCACATCTGGAGCACACATCAGTGACCAAGAGAGTGCTATTTCAGTAATGGGAGTAATTGCTATCTTCAACACCACTTGCATGATAGATGAAGAATCGTAGGACTCCAATTATCCATGTGGTCTGTTACCACTACATACCCAGCAGCTGTGACATTTGATAGCAGATATGTAAGGTGACTTGAGCAGTCAGTCACAGATACCCACTAAGTTGTGATACCCTTACAAATTGTTAGTCATAAAAAATCTTAAAAATTGTAAAACGCCTCAAAACAACATTGCTACTAATTGGTACCTATAGTTTGTTCTAGACGCCACTGGAATCCACTTTTCACTTCCATTTTTTCACTTAATACGTACAATACTCAAATATTATATGCAAATACCAAAAACACAATTTATAGCAGAAAATACACATACAATTGCTCTGAAATTTTCTAATCTTTCCTACTTATCACACCCAAATAAAGGTTTGCTAAATATGGTATCCAGGCCCGGCTTATTTTAAGCTGTACTTTTTAATTTCCTGATCCGTGTCATTCAGAGTTGATTTTAAGTTATAGGTCAGACCACTTGTACGGTAAATTAAACAAAACTTTGACCAGGGATGGAGCAAAGGGCAAAGAATATAGTTAAATAAATAAATTAATTAATTAATAAATAAAAAAAATTAAAAAAAGAAAAGAATTCAATGTGTTTTGACCTACTTGCCTGAACTGCAGATTTCCCCAACAATCTTGTTACATAATGTATTGCATATATAATAATACTTCACATACATAACCTTTAATTCTACTTTCCCTGGTGAATTACCTCACCACTCACACTTAGTGTCTAGCCAGGAGTTGTACTCACAACTGGAGGTCAGCACTAGTGTAAGTGCCACACTGATAATCACATGGAATGAGTATTGTATGGAGTATGGCTAGCAAATGCCTGCTTGTATGATAGCTGAGGTGTTTGTTTCATTAAGATACAATACAAGTACAGGTCCACCATGAAGTGGAGGTCGGTGAGGGATTTCTGAGGGCCAAAGACCTGAGGAAGTGTAAATTCTGTACCAACAGAACAGAGTAGTACAACCGACTTGTATCATAGCTCTAGGCTATTGTGCTGAAAAACTAATTCACTTATTTACCTCCTAGCAGGTGGATATGAAATATATTCACCATGAATTGAGTAATCTGATTGGATGGTTTGAATGTATACTGTGGTAAAAGTTAGTATTAATTCCTTGAATGAGTATTAAAAAAAATAATTTTGGTCACACACACACACACACACACACACACACACATACATACATACATACATACATACATACAATTAAATCACTTTATCAAGCTGCAATAATGTGCTCTGGTAAGCAACCATAAACCATCCTCAGACGTGTACAGCCCAAAGTCACAGCTTGCATATATACCTTTGGTGAAAACATTTTTCAAGAACTGAATGAAGCTAAAGATGGTTGAGGCTGTTTCTTTATTTCAGTGCAATTCAAGTACTTGCAGGATTGCCAGTAAATTGTATTGAACCAAATGGAAATTTTTTTTTTATAATACATTCAACTTAAACCTGCACTTACGATGATGCTTTACCAGAACTAGAGTTTGAGGAGCCATCCACATGCAATAGCTTTTCTTGACAAGAAAAATGTCACTCAGAACACACCTCATCTCAATGGTAGCAATGGTCAATATTAATACACACACAGCTTCTTTTAAAGTATTTAAGGGGAAAAAAATTAAGTTTCTCCAAGATTAATGATTAATTCCAGAGGACTGAGAAAACAACACAGTAACTACCCCTTCAAAGGTATAAGAAATTTGTACCATATAGATAAGTATTCATTTACACGCACACACACACACACACACGCGTGCACACACACGTATACATGAAGTTACCCAAGAAGGCATAAAACATTACTAATATAGATTTCTTAGGCGCTCAATCCCCAAACAAGAACACGAAGATGGAAACTGTGATCAAAGGCTTTAATAGCTATAATTTCGACAGTAATATACGAGACACATCCAGTGATCACTCTCAAACAAGGCATCCTTATGCTTCAAAAAGACACCGCCTTTGTTTGAATGCTTCTTTCAGGCAGTCAGTTTGATGGGTTATTTCCGCCATATCCCATAGCGACACTTAGATACGGATCACACGGCATGGCTTCAGCAGAGCTAATGCATGATAGTGGTTGCCACCTGCAGGGTTGACTCTGCAGTGGATAGATGAAGCTTTGGACCAGGAGAGTGCACACTTAGCAAACACAAGATGGAAATGGAAAAGCACACAACAAAGGCACTACTAAACTGGTTAGTAAAGTAAAGAACTCGTCTACATGTGTACGCCGCATTGGACAACTTTAAACTTTCTTAATAACTCCCAAAGTGCAAGTAATACAAAAAGGTACTAATAGAAAACCTTCAGTTTTTATTATTATACACAAAATTTAGAATGTATGTATTACAATGCAGGACTTACACACAGAAAATTAATCAATGGGGCAAATACTTCTTAGATTTTTGGAGGGGCAATGAAGAGACCCTTGCAGCACTTAAAAGACAAGAGTATGCTGATTGCATACTCAAAGTGTTAGTACTAAAGGATTGTTTAGGTGGCGGCAAAGCCTTTTTAGGAGGGACAAGGCTTCACTAAAGGGGGGGGGGGGGGGGGGGGGGGGGGGTGACCCCCTTAAATGTGGGCTTGTATACTAAAAAAAACATTTTTAAAATGAGGTTTACAATTAAATGAGTGGTGGCCTATATATGTGCAGTCTTACAAAAGGACATTATATGAGCCAGTGTTAGAAGTTTGTGATATCACCTATGGTATATTTATCATATCTTTTTTTTTAAAGCCTCATATAGTCGACTCCTCTCTAAGTCTGGCCTGAGTCACTTTCCTGCATTCCTGCTGGCTGTGGCCACTGGTGCACTAATAAGAGCAGACTTCAAAAGAAGCTTGAGATTTAAAAGGTATGTATTGTAACAAATTACAATGACCCATGCCTCTTCCCATTACCATTGTGGTTAAAGAAGGGGCTAACGTTCAACCTTTCAAGCTTCAATAGTGGCTAGCCTGCACATTTTTATGGGATTTAGTTATAGTACCTAAAGTGAACTTTTTTAGCCAGGCAGACGTCTTTAGCGCTTCTGGCTATGTTTTGAAGGACTCCAAAAATGTGATGAGTAATTGGAAGACGATAATATTTTAGTTGACCTTCTAAGAATTTCTTTATTAGTCTTAATAATAAGCTAAGTGTAACATTAACTACTGACAGTTCCTGCTCATAAAGGCATTACCATTAGATATCTCACAGGTCAGTATTCCTTGAAAGGTACTTTCCATGACAGGTGGAGTGGTCATGTTTGTGTGTGAGTATGTTTGTGTGTATGTGTTTGTTCGTATACCCCCATGCACGTACATATAATTACAGCTATTAATTCGAAGTCTTATGCATAGTCATAAACATCAATTCACATTCCATCATTTTCTTTCGTGGGAGGTAAATTGAACATACAGGCAGGAATAAAGTATCATTTGTACTTCCTATAATTTAATTATTTACTATTTCTTCAACATAAAAAAATTAAAATTCAACTTAAATAAGTATTACGATATACACTAGTCCACAACTCTCAGATGTTGACGAGTCTTCTTTAGTGATCAAATGTTACATTTGATCACTATAGAAGACTCTTCAGAGTCAAAGCCCCTGAGAGTTGTGAACTAGAGTATAGAGCATACTACTAGTTTAAGTCAATAATATTAAATTTATTATCATTCGCAGTTATTTGTAGCCTAACCAGATTACTAAGACCTTCATTTGTAAAAGGGTTTTAATTCTGCTAATTGCCATATTAGCATACAAAATGTTGAAGAAATCACTGTAAAGTGTCTCACAACTTCTTTACCATTTCTTTCTAATCCTTCTAATATTGATTGGACGCACCCTCTCTCATTTGTAGCTCAGTGGTTTGTCATGGGTTCGTCCCAGGTGACAGCCAAACATTATGCATTCGGCATTAAAGCTATTCAAAGAGAGAATTCAATTAATAATAGGCGTAGTACCTGGAGTGACTGTTTACATCCACTTGATGTCTCGTTTATTTTATAAATGTGGCAAACCATTGTTTTCCTGGTAGGAAGTAGGCTTGGCATGTTCTAAATACTAAGTAAGGGAATCTGCTTAATTGTCATCAAATTTTCTCTTGGCAATCTTGAAATCAGCATTATTGGTGACTCAGAAAAAATTCCATTCATAGATTGATGAAATAGGAGAGAGCTTCTAGGAAAACATACAAGTGCTCTTAATATATATATATATTTATTCCACCCTAGACATCTTCACAATTATATTTTTAGGTACATGATTCACTCTGAAGCTCATTACCCCTGTAGTTATAGCAACCAGCCAAACTTTTCAATTTTCTCTGTTTTACAGCTACCTTCCTCAGGTGCACCCTGCACCCTGCTCTACAGGGTTAGAGCAGCTGTTAAAATATCAGCCTGGGTTGTGGGTAGCCCCTACAACCAACTTTACAGCTGTGAATTACCCTTATAGTACTAACTACAGTAGTGAAGATATCTAGTGTGGAATGAACCACTTATTACACTTGTCAGAGTGGTATGGCAAGATATTTCACTCTCAGGCTTTATTTTCACCTTGAACTAAAATTAGCCTGCTTGTGTGAAATATGTAATAAGTATTATTTATATATTATATATATATTATATTATATATATAATACTTATAGCACGAGTCAGAGTACAATATGGGAAAATATTTTACGAGCACGCAAAATATTTTCACGAGCCAAAGGCGAGTGAAAATGTGGCGTGAGAGTAAAATATCATTCCCATATTGTACGACGAGTGTGATAAGTGATTTATTGCTTCTTTGAAATTTTTCTCAACCGGTTACAATACAATTTTCATTGATTTTACTCGCTACGCGCGCGCTACAAGTAGCGTACAATATAAACCGTACAATATGGGAGAATACAGAACGCTCGCGTGATGCGGAAATATTCAAGTAAAAATATCAAAGCTGCAATAAATATATATATAAAGTATGATGAATGTTATGCCACCACTGAATGGTAAAGTGATGTTGAGATTGGTGGTCGAAAAAAAAAAATACAATAAAAAACAACAACTACATATACGACTACCAAAATACAAAAGCTGAATGCCTACATGTTTAATTTATGTAATATGACGAAATATGTGGTGTAGCATTTCACCTAATTTTTTTAGATATATCTGGAAGTTTGTTGGTAGTAACAGAAACCTTGCAATTGATATACTAAGACAGTATTTTCTGCTATAATGTTGTAGTATCTGAAGAAACTGGGATCAAGCCTGAAAAGTAGTGTTTTTTTTTGGAGAAAAAAGGCACCCGCACACGCGTTCAAGGGGCATATGTACCATCCATCCATACATACATATATATATATATATGTGACCGTCTACAGGAAAACCGGGCACAACGCGGCGTGCGTAAATATCGAGAAAATATTGATCGATTTCTTAAAAATGTATTGTTTCAAGCCGACGGAAGGGAACAGTTAGGTCTATTATAGTGGGAACGACTTAAGCTACGACGATAAAACTTGGAGAGCTCAATATCTGGACGCCGACAATTCTGTAAGTGCAAAAAGTTTTTTCGAAGGATGCCGCGTTGTGCCCGGTTTTCCTGTAGACGGTCACATATATATATACATATAATATATAAATTGTCTCTTTGCTCGCTCGATAATAAAAAACAAATGATGCGTACAGAGCATGTAAATCACTTATTGTAATAATGTTACAACCTGAGGAGGAATTTGGCAATAAGTTGAAACATCGGGTTAAGTTTCATTAACATATTGACTGCTTAAAAAATGCAATATATGTTTCTGTTTATGTAATATATTGTTAGTGCAAGAAAGTCAATCCAATCATTTCCCTTTTTGTGTCATTCTTCTGGTAAAGGGTTTCATGTTATGGCAACCACTCTATGTTGCTATTGGATAGGAATTTTTTTTAGCATTTTATGAAATACATAATTACACAATTAGAAGGAAGTGATGATTGCACAGTGGCAAAGTGCATAGTTAGCTGTAATGAGACATACTCAAGCAAGAATCCACAATGATTGTCACCTAGACTTTTACTTGTTTTTTTTTTTTAATTCATTATTATGACATGTATTAGTATGTATACATACATACATGTATGTGTGCATGCTACATATAATTACCTGGTAGTTAGGAGTGGAGTTTGATACAGCAAAGTTAGTGTCCCAGTTATAGAAACTCAGATCTGTGTGCTTCGGAAGGAGACGCTTTTTGCCAGAAAAGTATCCATTGAAATCTTCAGTCTGGGACGGTACAATGCATGCAGTAAAACACAGCAATAGAAACTATAGGGATATAATGTGAACTGACCATGGCGAACAGAAAGTTATTTAACAACAACAAAAAACGAAAAAAACAACAACAACAACAACCCAAAACAACAACAACAGAAGTACTGATTGCTACTGCAGGCTTTTGATTGAATTTTTTTTTTTAACTAAACACAGCCAAAACTGAAGGAACGTGGCTATTGTTACCAAATCTAAACTAAAACACCTCCTAATTTTATGGAAGTCATTTCAGTTTGGTAGTAATACTGTTCAAGAAAAGTGCATTTGTTAGTATATCTAGTGAAGTATTCAGATGTACAATAAAAGTAGCTGGTTATTGGGTGTTTTTTTTTCAACTACCTGTATTCCAAATTTTTTAAAATTTTGTACTTTAAGTGCTATTTGAGAATTTCCTTTATTTATCTTTGCATGTACAATGCTTATCCTACAGTGAGTTTATTGGCATTGGTAGAAAATTTCCAAAACATGAAATATGGGCCTTGCTATATATGTGAACTCATTAAAAAAGAAGTGGGGAAAAAGTATCTGAATTTTAGTTCACACTGTGGGTCTTTGAGTTCAATTATCCTGACAGACTTCAGTTTAATTGAGTTATGTAACAATAATAACGAGTAAGTATGGGGCAGTCAGACTCCACTGAGATGCAGAAGTACTCCATGACAGACATTAATCAGTAATATTGGATGAAAGGTAAGAGACCAAAACCGTAGAAGGGATAAATCAGTATGACTCACAATGTCCAGAAAATGATAAGAACCTTAGCTAAAGCTATGCATTGCCACCAATAATTATTATAAATTGCTACTGGACAACTCATCAGTGAATTGATACAGGGTAACGGAATGTGTGTGTGCGCGCGTGTGTGTGTGTGTGTGTATCAATTGACTTGATTGTCAACCGCCTTACCTTAAGTCTGTGGGCGTAGTCAATATAGCCTGAAATTTCTTGTCCTCGACTGTTTTTATCTCTAATGAATATGATTGACTGAAAACCAACAACAACCAATCGTGAATATTAACACTTGACATTTTAATGCCATTTTTGATGCTGCTGCTATTGATGCATATCAAGAAAATAATAAAAAGGAGATAAAGGCAGAGATATTATTGGCGAGCGAGCGTAGCGAGCGAGACACCATCAGGGGTAACACAATCGAGATTTCGCTATATTTATTTATCTGTTTATGGGGTACGTGAAACCTCTGTTTTCGCCCGCGCTTCTAATTACGTAAGTTAGGTAAAGCGTTCACAGTTCCAGTATTTTTCAATTAACGAGCGTGGAGAATCCTGCTGCACTGCCTTACGCAACTTTTTTTCAACCAAAAAGTTTACAGCTACTCTCTTCTTGAAACAATTGTGAAGTCTTTGTCAAGCTGCGCTTCTTTGCCACTGCTTTCGAAGTTTATTCAGGTAATTCTGTTTGTTTAGTCTGGGATCAGAGACTTTAGATTCTCTGATGCTAACTGAGAATGGAAAGGGTTACACTGTGCACTACAATTAGATGTAATTTCTGTCCTATTTTTCTGTAAAAATAGTCTGCTCGCTCGCCATGCATTTGCGCTATTCGAGCGCACCACTAGTTAGTATATATAGTAATGAACGATGTAGTTCACAGGTCATCAGCACACACTTACACCGAATACTGTTTACAGGCAGACTCACATATGTTGATTGTTAGACATTTTGATATATTCTGATTGAAAACTTACAGCCATTCTGCCATTCTTGTTGGCCTCCTCTCTCTCTGCCAGAGCCTCAAGGAATACAGAACCTTTCAAGTCCTTGCCTGCGCTTGCCATTACCCTGTGAGAAAAATAAATGCCTTGTGTATAGGTGTGATGTATGATAGCAAATCAAAAGTGTAGGAGTGCAATAGTCTATTTAGCACTGTGAAGCTGATCTCATGAGAAAAGTTGAATTACACAATTTGTACCCATTTAGTAGCACTAGATTAGTTGTTATTTTAATGTGTCTGTATGTGTGTGAAGTCGTGTGTGCGTGTGTGTGTGTGTTTGTTTGTGTGTTTTGAGTCCACCAGTCCACCCAGCTGTGATTGGGTACCTGGTGTTTGCTGGGGTGCAAATTCAATGTCTTTCTCATGAAACAGCAATGGTCCCGGTGGGACTTCAGGTGTCCTCGAATCCGTGGTTTAACTATTACGTATTCATTTGATACAGGAGAAGATCACGAGTCTGTTGGCTTGTATTTACATGAGTGCCACAGGCACAAGTGTTAGTACAGCTAACTGGGCGAGTGATATTCTGCGGTATCCAGTGAAATAAATTTATTACGAACTGCTCATATTATGTGAATATAACATACAGTAAAGAGTTTCTAGTGCCAATAAACACTTGTATAACCTGGGGGGATGTAATAACCCAACATGTAATTCGGAACACAGGTAATATGGGAAAATATTGCCTTTTTGTTTACTTCATGCATGTATAGGTGCATAATAAAAAGTGATATCCGGACAACACATAACTCAGTACCAAAGATAGTTGAAGATGCAGAACACACAAGAATTTTATAGACAAAAAAAGAGCGACATGCAAAAATAATATTACGGTATAAAGTGTTGTCTTCGTCCCTTTAGCTATGAAGGAAAATATATTTCTTGTACAAAACTTGACTTGCGCAGTCTCTCAATCCCTAAGCTGACTGAAATGGAGAATTATCCACTGAAGTATAATGTCATGTCATGTTTTGTGAGCTTCACTGGTCGTCATCGCTTGACACCACTGTTTTAGTTTGACAGAAATGGAACGAAATTCATTTCTAGTTGGTATTATTGTAGCGTGACCCTCGCTGCAATAACATGTTCCCCCCAACAATACAACCACACCCTACCATCAGTTGGTTATTTACACAGTTTGAAAAAGTAACTATGGTAAATCATGGCTACTCTCGGAAATCTCTACGCAACTGCTTTCTCCTTCGAGCTTCATCCTCTGGATCGGGACAGTAATCCCTCAAACCCTGGTTTCTAGCTATCATTTATACAAATAAGATTTTACTAATCCCTTATATGTATTCCTCATGAAGAGACCTTCAAATTTTATCCTTGTGTTTATAATTAAAAGTGAGAGTTAACTATGAGCTACAGCTTAGCATAATGCCAAAAAAAATTGAAATGTTCTAACTTGTCTCACCCATTCAATGTTGACAAAGAGAAACAGAGCTATATTTCTGAGTTCACCATGCTATTTGTAAAGTAATCAAAAGTCCAGGCATTTAGGTCTACCCCAAAGGATAGCCTGATAGGCATAGGCGCACAAGTCAATACTGAATGGTTGACAGGTTCATTAAATAGTTCCTTTTATTAATTAAGATGCCCTACTGACTTACGTAATTAGTCACATGGACGAAAAAGAGGGTTGTACGTAGCATATAAAAAGCAAAAATAAATGAAGAAAGACAGAAATAAAAATATATTAACTTCTCAGAATCTTGATTGCGTCAGCCCAGAGAGTGTCTCGCTTTTCTTCGCTCACTCATTAATTATAAATACATATGTACATATTATGTGACCATGCACAGGAAAATTAGCCACAACACGGCACATGTAAACATAGGGAAAATATTGATTTGCTTCTGAAAATGTATTAAATTGGTACACTGAAATGGTTAAGTCGCGTACGTCCTCAACGGTTGAAGCTGTGGCTTTAAACTTGAAGAGATAGATAGACATCTGGACACCAACATTGTGTGCGGTTTTCCTGAGGACAGTCACATATATACATTATATCAATGCTAATCCTGCTTGACTGCCAGTAATGAATGTATTAATTAACTCTTTAATTGTTGCGGCCGCATATGCGGCCACAGAAATCGATCACTTTAACAACAAACTTCATTTGCAGTGGAGCCTACCGATTTAAGGACCGTTTGATCAGGAGTTTATGGCTTCTTTACAACCTTCGAGGCAACTGAGCTTCAGGAGAACGACGATATTAGCCATTTTAGGGGAGAAGAAAGTTAAGACAGACAGTTAGCTACCCATGCAGCCATTTTCCTTAGGGCTAGAGCTGTAGAACAAAGTAATGATGAAGCCTCAGGGAAGCCTGCATAATCAAGCAGTATTAAGTCCAGTAGGAAAGGACCTATTACAGGTATTAGTAGGAAGGGTGATAAATCTGTAGTAGTAGAAAAAGTGCTAGGAGTATGAGAACAGCAAGCAATAGAAGCTTTGATCCAGTTTATTGGAGTATTAGAAGTGACTGGCGTACTATTCTGAATTGAAACCACTTACAGTATTTACATCTATAAAGTTGGATACTAGTGATGTGCTTGAGCACAAAGGGCAAGCGAGCCAGTACACAAATGAAACACTTCAAAAGAATCGATCAGTCAATTTCTAAATGTATAGCTAAGCACGTAGCCTTTGTGGCCATTATATATTTTAGTTAATAAATACAGAACCACTTTCTTACGTCAATTTCAGAGTACTGGTATTTTCTGTAGTCTCTAATATATGTCATTCTGGCTATCTGAATTACCAGTATCTTTTCACAAGAAGCACTCACAGCTACTAAAAAAGGCCGAGATTTTTTAATTAAAAATTATGTCTGGTAAAGGGTTTCAATACCATAGCAACTATTCGCCATAACATTTTGCGATTTAAAACAAGAAGTTCTAAAGAATTACTGCACGGTGTTGAGTATAATTTATTAAGAACTAAGTGTGTCTTGTGGCATTCAGAAACAGCCTAATAAAAAAGGAATAAATAATCCATTTCCTGGAATGATACGGGATCGCTAAACCAAAATATTCTGTTTAGTGGAGGTATGGGAAGGGGTAGACCACGAAGCAAACACAAAAATGTATATATTGGCCAGCCTCACTTTATTGTAGAGATTTCATTTTATCTATGTAAATACACTAGCCGAAGGCTCTGCCTAACTTTCCTCTCTAAAGAACTAGAACTCTGTCTGGGAGGTATCCATGGCTGACTAACCTAAGGATAGGAAAGGCTTGCCTCAACTTGTTCCGACTAGGAAGCTCCTTGACTGGAGTGCGGTGTATTCTGACAGTGACTTCTCTGGTGGCAGCTACCGTCGAGGCTCACGACCTAGCTCATCATACCACAACGTCCACACATATATATAAAAAACAAATATCCCCGATTGTCCATTGTTTACCCCTGAGAGTGTCTCGCACGCTTCGCTCGCTCGCCAATTATTATTCTATAACCTTATTTCTACATTAAAATACTTTGTTCACACACACACACATACACACACACACACACACATGATTGGAAAAGAAAGAGATGATATTCTCTTCATGAAAATTGGTTAAAATTCAAACAACAAAAGAATAACCACGTGTAAAACCTTGGTACTTAGTTCCACTGTTTTCTGTTAATATATAGTTGTTAGAGTTTCATGAAAATAATATTAAGATGTATAAAAAATTTGTGATGTTGATTTGCCTGTTCAAAATTCCTGAAAAAACGGTGAAGGGTTATACAGAAAAGACAAAGGGTAGTTTGGCATTTGGTAAAGGGTTACCAATTTCAATGGCTAAAATCAAGGCACGTGGTAAACTCCAGTACGGTAAAGATAACTTAAATATAATGTAAATGGTCAATAGAAAATAGAAAGCAGGTTCAATCAATCAGTGGAAGAGAATACATAGGCCCTATGCTGTAACTGCATTCTAATTAGTAACACTTGGTGCATCAATCACTGTGAGATGAGGATAGTGTGCTACAGCACAAATGGCGAGCAAGCTAGCCAAGCCCACATAAAAAAATGAGGATTCATTCACGTCATCAATCTTAGGAAGAGAACTGATTTGAAATATAGCATAAATGTTAAGTTTTCTCATCGTTAAGTTTACGGTACTCTATCAAAATGTGCTAACACAATGTATCTATTCACAATGTATATACTAGTGGTGTGCTTTAACACAAATGGTGATAGCCCAGCATTTAAGTGATATGAGCTATAGCCTTTGGCACAATATTTATATAGTTGTTGAAAAATGTTTTTACTTGACTTATGCAATTGGGTCTGCTATGCTTTCTTAAGTAAACTAAAATTCAGGCGTTTAAATCTGCTCTAACTAGCTTACTTTTCAAGGCCGCAACTCATTACTGAATGGTCAACAGGTTCATTACTTTATTTGATCAAGTGTTTTACCAACTTATATAATTGGTGGCGTGGGCAAATAAAGGGGTCGCACGTACCATATAAACAAATAATATTAAAAAAAACACACCGCAGAATCTTGATTGTGTAACCCCTGTATATGTATGTGTCCCGCTTTTTCGCCAATTATCCCAATACCCTCATGAAAGTGAGGGGGGGGAGGGGGGGGGGGGGGGAGAGAGGAAAGTGGGTGCAGTGTTTGTTTTCTTCTCGATATTGCTACAGATACAGAAGACCCTAAATAATCCAAATAGTATGGGACTACGAGGGAGTTCAGATTAGTGAAATGTTTGCATTAGACTAATGATTTTCTACAAGTATTTATGTATTCTTGCATTATAATTTTCTTAGCCATTTCTAGCTGATTAACCTTGCCTCTACCTTTATGGTTTTTACCTGGTCAGAATCAACCGAATAAGAATAGTCTACAATGCTACTCCCCCCATGGTCAGATATTTATTAATACTCTCAACATATGAATAACATACCCAAACTCTTTTGGATTGGCGAGGTTCAGATTAGTGAGGGTCTACTATACACAGGGGAGTAGGAAACCAGATCGTATTGGTGCGGCCATTATAACCACACCCACCTAACCACACCCACTTATTTACAATACAGTGTTTTTTCTATTAAATAAACCAACGAGTTTAATTCAATGCTCTGTGTATCTAATAAATTCAAGTGCCACTGTAATCATACCAAAAAAGTCAGTACAAGCTATTATGTATTTTATTATTACAAATAAAAATGAACAATCAATAGGTTCATGTCAAATGAATAATGTTAAACTGAAGTTATCTATTATGTAATGTATTGTATAGCTATAGCTACTTGGACATAGCTACAAAACAAACAACACAAGAAAACTTAAGAAACTGAATCCACCTTTTGTGGCCTTCATAGCTTTATTTTCTTCAAACATTTTAAAGTATGTGTGGCAAATAATTAAATGGGAAGAGTCCTAGTAGTGCAAAAATGGCCATTTTGCAGACCAACAATGCTGGAAAGACCTCCAAACTACTTTTTTTTTCTTCCAAGGACCATGGAGGTCTGGAGTTTCCTAAAATCCTCTAAAAGGCTCGATATTAGCTTTTAATGGTACGGCGCATAAGTTGCCGATTCAAAAATGTGGGAAAAGTTGCTGTTCAATTGCACGGAGAAAGTGAAATAGCGCGTAACTAATTGAAATAGCACGGTAACAGTGGAAACTATGTGAAATACCACGGTAGCTAAGTGAAATAGTACGGGTAAGTGTGCACGTGTGCAGAGTTAACCTAAGAAACGTACAGTTTGAGTACTTTCTAGTTGGAGACAATGTCATTCTTTACCACAGAAGCTCTACCCGTATTAGGCGGAATGTTTTTCAACAGGAGCCGTACATTGAAAACGAAGTTACAGCGGAAGCCAATCTTGAAATAAGGAGATAGTGAGTGAACGATACAGTGTAGCTACAATTGCAAATAAAGCTGGCGTACTCCGGTAACCTGGGCTATTGGGGATCAATAGCAAGGTTACCCGTGCTATTACTCATACTAATCCTGGCTGAAGTCATTTTGACCGCTCAAATTCAACAGCCCAAGTTCGACAACTACCAAGAGGTGGGATAAAATGTAGAAAAAATAGACACGCCCCTTTTTGTTAAAATATTGGTGCGGCCATGGCCGCTCGGCCGCACCTGTTCCAATGCCCCTGATACATGCTTTAGGCTCCTATGGATAAATTTGGTGATATGACTACAGCACACCCAATGAAATTGAAGAATATAAGTGACTAACTTGTCCTGATCTTTACGTGTCAGTTTGCTTGCTAAAGCTTGCTGTTTGCGAGTTTCAAACTCTTCTCTTCTTAGCACCTCCCCACTGCCCCTGTAGCCAAGCTCCACCAGTTGGCGTGCCAACTCTTCATCCTAGACATACAAACATACACACACAATTCAAAAGCTATTGAGGACAGGACACCAGCCCCCTTGACCCACTAATCACATGAATTGGACAGCAGCCGAGAATTCCATTGTAACTGCAGACAATATGTGAGTGGGTCTAGGAAAAGGGACCTTATGGCGCAAATAAAAAAAGTTGAGTTTTTTATGCTAATAAAAAGATACAATTTATCTCAACTTAGTGCTAAAATACTGGAGGGTAAAACCTTCGACACGCAGAGAAACTGGCAGTTGAACTGGGCCCTATTCAGCAAAGCAATTGAGCTAGAAATCGAGAAAACATAAATTGAATTTCCACTTCCGGTATAATTAACGTTTCCGTATACTTAACGGCGTACTCCGCATACGCAATTAAATCGTACAGCCGCTTTTTCGGCGACTAACGAAGTTTGCGTAGAGTTCTTTTTAGCTTTCAGAGCGTCTCACGACCTGTCTTGTTGGAATCCTTGGCTGCTTTATTCGCTGTAGCGGTAAACTTTAAGCCAAAGGTAAGCTGTAGAGTGCATGCAGTAGTCTCAAAGCTATGCCGTTTTTTTTTAGCTAGCACTAGAAACTCCGCCCATTCCCCGTTTATTGTACTTCGAGAATGAGAGAGAATAAAAAGTAGCTTGTCTTTTCACGGCACGCTTGGGGTCTTTTAAGTAGTTTTGACATGCGAAATTTGGCATAGACGTAGAGTAAGGGTCACTAAGACTAATTCTGCAAAAAACAAAAATAGGAGAAAGAAAGAATTTTTCCGATGACTTACTTCTGGAGCCTATAGCTATCTCAATTTCAATTTTTGCGCCGTAAGGTCCCTTTTCCCAGACCCGCTCACATATTTCTCAACCATGTATACATCAAAATTATACCTTAAACGGAGTAGAAGAAAGTTTATTATGTGGGTGGAAGAAATTTTGTTGGGGAGGGACAACTCTGTTTTCAGGGAATGGGAGGAGGGTTTGCGTGGGGGGGGGGGCGGGGGGGAGGGGGGGGGGGGGGGGGGGGGGGGGGGGGAGGTTAAGAGCTTTATTTAAGTACTGGACACTACATGGTGAAGACAGAAGTTCATTAACCCTCAGCAGCGCGCATGCGCCAGAGGGTTTATAGTAATCAATCTGTCATTCATTCAGTCAACAGGGGATCTCGAAGCGTACGGCTACCCAGGCTTTGAAAGCGACATCAAACTATAGCACTTCACAGAGTAAGTCCCTTTAATGTGCCAAAATTGTTACTTTTGACTTAGTTTTCAAGAAAAAGCGAGTAGAATTTCAGTCCTACAATCGTACGTTACGGTAATGGGAACCGCCCCTTCAAAAACTTGCTTGTCACGTGAGCCAGCTTGCAGGTTGCAAATCACTTTTAAATAGCTAACAATTACATGCATTGAGCGTGAGGTGTTGCGTTGCGTAGTTGTCGAGTGAGCAAATACCTAACCTTATTTTCTTTATCATACTAGCTAACTAGCGCTGAGGGTTTGCACTTTAGTGCTCTAGTGTTAAGACAGTAGTTGTATACCCAGTACTGTTAAGTTAGTGATTGGGAGAGCATGCATTGAACATAGCTACCAGATCATGCTGCCCAGCTAGTTAGCTAAGTTGCACTAAAACTTACTTCCAAATAATAGAGATCAGTTTGAGTTATTTGCGAGTCCAGAAAGTCCTCGTAGGTGGCGTATTCCGTGATTATAGAGTCTCCCGCAGTAGTAGAATGAGGCTCATCCTCGACATCTACGCCTGCAGAAGTCGCCATGTTGCAAAATATAATAAGTTGACTGTTTCTATGGCGATTAGGATTTCGTATACCCTTTACCAATTATTTCGTATGAGCTTGAAGGTAAAAGGTCGTTGGTTGGACTGTGAAAGTAATCTTTATGGGTGGGACAGAAATAATTTGGTGGGTGGGGCCATCCAATTATACGCAGTGTGCAAAGCCTGACCTGACCTCTCTCTATCTGTTGTCTGGAAATCGTTCGAGTTAATTTGACTTCTTTACCGGTATGTCGCTGACATCTCCCGAGGCTAGAATTCTCCAGGACTCTGAAGGTGCCCTACTCAAGGCCCTTAGTTCTGTGGACGCCGTGAAACTCTGTGTGGAGCTGTTGAGACACAGGCTAGTAAGCAAGTCAGTGAAGAATTCCTTTGAGTCTCTAGATCATGGAAACGTTGAGATAGAAACAAGAATAAGGTACTTACTTAGACTTGTTAACAATAAAGTAGAGAAAGATAGTGGCTGTTTCAAAGATTTTCTGAAGGTATTGGTTAAAATGCAATTAAAAGAGCCAAGTGATCATTTGAGCGAGGAGTTGCGTAAGTGGGAACTTTTAAATGAGGTAAATCCAGACTTTACTTCAGAAAAGGGGAGGAAAAGGCGCCATGCTAATTTGGGTAGCAGAATTCTGGTTGATAATGATGTTGTCATTCTTGCAGAAGTATTGAGTGACTGTAGTCACAAATGGGAGGAGATTGGTATATGCCTGCGGTTAAAACAGTGTGAAATAAAAGAGTGTGGACAGGCTACTAGCTTTATTTTAAAATTGTCGAGTATTTTCACACGATGGTTAGAGAGTACCAGTTTACATACAGTTCCAGCTAATTTGGATAGTTTGAGTAAAGTATTACGAAGTAATATAGTTGGTATGCCAGATGTAGCTGATAAATTGGTTCAGAGATTTTGTGACAAAATTTGTGAGACTACGATTTGTAAGCCCAAAAAAGTTTGCCAATGCAGTCCATTGAGAATAACTTATCAGTCCACTGATTTAGAAATTGAAAATGGAAAAGCGGCACTACTAGAAGTGAGAGTAGAGGGCAGTGAGCCTGTAAATTACCAGTGGAAGAAAGATGGTCAGAAGCTGTGTGAGGGGACTCATTTCTTTCATGTAGATGGTCCATTTCTACTAATAAAATCCGCAAATGTTGAAGTGGAAGGAATTTATAGTTGTACTGTGAGTTGTAGTAATAATAATAGAGCAGAAAGCGATTCTGTGAGTTTGTCTGTAAGTTATCCCTCAATTACTCAATATTTTTTTGATATCTACTCTAAATTTGATGAGCTTCCTAAAGATTCTTGGCCTCCTGTTACTTCCACTAGCTTTATTAACCTAGCTTTAATCACAAAGAAGAAATTGAATAGTGAGATATTTGACTATACAGTTCAAGGGGACATTGATGACATACTAGAAGAAAAAGAGAAGATTGAATATGAGGAGCTGTTTGGTAAGTATGAAATTGGAACGCTTTTGTTAGTGGAAGGACGTCCTGGAAGTGGGAAGACAACCTTAATGCACAAGGTAACTAGGGATTGGTCGCTAAAGAAAGAAATACTGGTCGGAGCTAAGCTTGTCATATTAATTCCTCTCCGTTTATTCTCAAGTTTTAATAATGACCTCCAATTCTTAGATATAATACAACATTATATAAATAATGGTGATGAAATACAGGAAATCCTGTCACATATTGACAAATGTAGAGGAAAAGGGGTGTGCTTTATAATTGATGGACTAGATGAGTATCAGCTCAGAGATAACACAAAAAATACTATAAACAAACTAATGCTGCACAAATTGTTTCCCAACTCCATGGTAATAGTGGCATCTAGACCAGCAGGGTCAGCCAAACTAAGAGTAAAAGGTAAAGTATCTAAACGAGTGGAAGTACTGGGGTTTTCCAAAAAGGAAATTTTCAGCTATATTGAAAAGTATAGATTTGAAGAGGTTGAAGTGGCTGCCAAGCTAGTGCAGTATTTGAATCGTCATAATAAAGTGCTGCACATGTGTTATTTGCCAGTACATGCTGCAATGATATGTTACTTGTACAGCGAAATGGGAGATAACATTCCACAAACAGAAACAAAAATATACGAAACCTTTACAATTTCGTCGGTGAAACGTATATTAATGCGTGAGAATGAATTGTTGCATGAAAATTTCTGTTCCATGGAAGATTTAGAAAGTGATCTGCAGACTCAATATTACAAAATATGTGAGTTGGCTTTTACAATGACTGTTGCAAGTAAGCAAGCAATACATCAGAAAGATACTGCCGTATCGTTATCTAGTGCAGGGTCAGATTCTCTATCGCTGGGCTTAGTTACCATTGATAGTGCTGCAAAACTGTTCAAATCTTCTGAAGAATTTTATACGTATCTTCATCTTACATTTCAAGAATACTTGGCTTCTGTTTATTTAACTAAACTTGACAAGGATGAATTACTTAGGATTATAGATTTGCACAAAGATAAGCCTGAGTTCACTATGGTATGGAGGTTTTTAAGTGGCTCCATCAATTTTTCCAACAAAATATGTCTGCTAGACATGTTGTTATCCTCGAAATCGATGGATACTATGAGCAAAGTCTTATGTGGATTTGAGTCTCAGCAGCAAGAAGTATGTGACTATCTCCTACAATCTGGGACGCTATACTTTAAAGATCATAATTTTTTAGCTTCAGATTTTGTTGCCATTAGCTTTGTAATGTATACTAGCCAACATTTTCTTACTCGGCTGGAACTGTTGGAATGCAGTGTAGATGAAGAAGGAATCAGCTTAATGATTGAAAATTTAACTTCAGAACATTTCAATAAAATTACTTATCTTGGATTTAACAAAAAGAACTGCACAGTCTCTCAGTTTAAGGTTCTTAATAAATTACTTCAAATACTACCTTCTTTGAAAATTTTAAATTTAGAGGAGACTGATTTAAGTAAAAGTGGTATCATGGAGCTTACTTCTGGGGTACATTTACCGTATCTTAAGTCCCTACAGATTAAAATACCATTGAAGCCATCAGTGTATGGTGTCAAAATATTGCAGAAAATGAAGTTTAACAGCAAAAACTTGGATCATGTTCAGTTTCAATTGTCTAAAAGTAAAAAAAATGAAACTACTGAAGTTGATTTTGACTGTCAAGTGCTTTATGAAGTGTTTGAGGATAGTCTTTGTTGGAATCCAAGATATCCGTTGATAAATAACTTATCAGGACACATTCGTTTTATTGATTATTCCAATTGTTCTGATCTAGTACTTGTAAACTGTGGTATAGAAGATCATCACATTGAGACCTTAGTGAAGAGTTTGGCAACATATAATCAACTAAAAGTTCTAAAGTTAGACTTTAATAACATCTCTGGAGAAGGGGCTACATTACTAGCATCTTCTTTTGAAAAGTTTAGCTCAATTAAAACATTTTCTGCTCACTGTAATCAAATCGATGATTATGGAGCTTTAGAATTGGTCAAAACATTTGCTAATTTGCAAAGTTTAGTTAGAATACTAGATCTTCAATGTAATGCAATTTCCAAGAAGGGTGTCCTGGCAGTGATAGAGGTCGCTAGAAATATTTCAAGAAATTTCCAGTTATATATTACTGTTAATACTTTGGGGTTTGCCAATAGTAACTTAAATTATGTTGATATACAGTTATTGTACGCATCTGTTCAAGGTATATGGAAGGGTAACAGTGTTGCTAAAGCAAAAGCATTAATGTGTTGCAAATTTGTTCCAGAAGTTTCTATTAACAGCACCAATAATTCCAGACTGAATTTACAGTGGACAGCTCATGGAGATATAGGGACTTTAGTGGAAGGTTTAAAATTATGCAAAAACACAGTAGACATTGTAATTTGCAAGCAATCTGCCAACACAAAAGCAATACCATTGTATAATCAATGTAGTAGAAGTCAACATTTGCAAGATTATGTTGGAATTGGTTCAAGTGGTGCTACAATTTTTGCAGATGCCCTGAAAAACTGGACTAACATTCATACTCTGAATCTTTGTGACAATGAAATTGGTTCATCTGGTGCTGAAGCTCTAGCTGCTGCTCTGAAAAACTGTACTAGTATTCATACTCTGAATCTTGGTCTAAATGATATTGGTTCATCTGGTGCTGAAGCTCTAGCTGCTGCTCTAAAAAACTGTACTAGTATTCATACTTTTAATCTTGGTCTAAATGATATTGGTTCATCTGGTGCTGAAGCTCTAGCTGCTGCTCTGAAAAACTGTACTAGTATTCATACTCTGGATCTTGATGATAATGGAATTGGTTCATCTGGTGCTGAAGCTCTAGCTGCTGCTCTGAAAAACTGTACTAGTATTCATACTCTGAATCTCGTTGGAAATGGAATTGGTTCATCTGGTGCTGAAGCTCTAGCTGCTGCTCTGAAAAACTGTACTAATGTTCATTCTCTGAATCTTTATTATAATCGAATTGGTTCTTCTGGTGCTGAAGCTCTAGCTGCTGCTCTGAAAAACTGTACTAGTATTCATACTCTGAATCTTGGTCTAAATGATATTGGTTCATCTGGTGCTGAAGCTCTAGCTGCTGCTCTGAAAAACTGTACTAGTATTCATACTCTGAATCTCAGTGGAAATGGAATTGGTTCATCTGGTGCTGAAGCTCTAGCTGCTGCTCTGAAAAACTGTACTAGTATTCATACTCTGAATCTCAGTGGAAATGGAATTGGTTCATCTGGTGCTGAAGCTCTAGCTGCTGCTCTGAAACACTGTACTAGTATTCATACTCTGAATCTTGGTCTAAATGATATTGGTTCATCTGGTGCTGAAGCTCTAGCTGCTGCTCTGAAAAACTGTACTAGTATTCATACTCTGAATCTTGGTCTAAATGATATTGGTTCATCTGGTGCTGAAGCTCTAGCTGCTGCTCTGAAAAACTGTACTAGTATTCATACTCTGAATCTTGGTGGAAATGGTATTGGTTCATCTGGTGCTGAAGCTCTAGCTGCTGCTCTGAAAAACTGTACTAGTATTCATACTCTGGATCTTGATGATAATGGAATTGGTTCATCTGGTGCTGAAGCTCTAGCTGCTGCTCTGAAAAACTGTACTAGTATTCATACTCTGAATCTCGTTGGAAATGGAATTGGTTCATCTGGTGCTGAAGCTCTAGCTGCTGCTCTGAAAAACTGTACTAATGTTCATTCTCTGAATCTTTATTATAATCGAATTGGTTCTTCTGGTGCTGAAGCTCTAGCTGCTGCTCTGAAAAACTGTACTAGTATTCATACTCTGAATCTTGGTCTAAATGATATTGGTTCATCTGGTGCTGAAGCTCTAGCTGCTGCTCTGAAAAACTGTACTAGTATTCATACTCTGAATCTTGGTCTCAATGATATTGGTTCATCTGGTGCTGAAGCTCTAGCTGCTGCTCTGAAAAACTGTACTAGTATTAATACTCTCAATCTTGGTGGAAATGAAATTGGTTCATCTGGTGCTGCATCTCTAGCTGCTGCTGTGAAAAACTGTACTAGTATTTTAATTTAAGTGGAAATAGTACTGGTGCATATAATTGAACTCACTGTGTTAAAATTTATAGGATTCAGAGTAAAATGTTTTGAAATGAAGCCCTCCAGAAAGTTTTTATATCAGTAGTCCATTTTGAGGAACATAGGCTCAATTGTAAACAGACCGGGAGAGTTTATCAATTTATCTGCTAAAAATTTAAGCTGCTCTTAATTTAGTGAGTTTAAAATATGTTACTTTATATTTGGAAGTTCAGGAATAGTGTACTTTTTATGTGTTAGTGAATTGATAATATTGATTCTTTTCGAAATGTTTAATTTTTTTAAAATGTATATAAGAAGTTTTGCAGCTAATAAATATATATTAACTTGATCTAGACTTTTGACCAGTTCTTAGTTGAAATTTACAAGGTTAAACTCTCTATACATACACTGTATACATATGTAAGCAACAAGATAATCGGTGGGCATGCTTACTGTTTATGTTTAAGTATCCACCAAAACATATATCTGTTTAAATTGTTGTAAAGTTTTTACACTTAAATTAATTATTTTCGACCTCCTTTGAGAAGTAGGGGGTGACAGCTCTTACAGCAGTTGAACATTGTGACGTGTAAAAACTATTATTATGATGGGCCTTGGTACAGCTGTCTGCATGTTCTGTTTCTCCCTTTTTTTTGTTAACCCTTAGCATGCATGCACGAGAGGGTTATAGTAGTCATCCTGTCCTTTTGTCTGTTTGTTGTTCTATTTGCCATACTCTTGTTGTAGAGATTACTGACAATTTACTGTTAATTCAGGATAAATTTACTCAGAAAGATTTAACCTTTATTAACCCTCAATATTTCAGTTATCTTAGCGTGTTACTAACTCATCCAGTTGTTACTATAATAATTATTAAACAATCAACTTTTTGCATAAGTCGTTAATTCTCTTGTAGTAGAATCCATAAATATGAAACATGCAAGCAAACTAGGGCTCATCAAGTACATTAAACCATTGATTATAAATAGTCACCAACATTACTGTAAATGCTATTAGCTGTTACAAGTGGTTTTTTTTTTGTTTTCTTTTTTTTTTTTTTAGGTAGGACTTGTAATACTATCTAAACTGAAGAATGGAGATTAAGTTGACCATTTTGAAGTTCTTTTCTCCAAGTGATGCTGGTCCATCTATTCATCTATATGCTATTCATTTTCCAGTTTGTCTCTCCTCTGCCAACTTGTGTTACATCAGTCTCTGGCCCTCCACCTGCTAATTTATCTGCAATTCCTCCACATACTTGTACGTCTCCATCTGTCTCAAATTATCCACTAGTCAGTGAGTTTTATATAAGCTCTACCATTGCACCATTGGTTTGTATGTACATAGCTGCTGGAAAAAGCACCATTTAATTTTAATTAATTGGCGAAGATGTCAGGCTAATTTTATCGTGATCAATTCTTCCCCTTATTTATATTTTGCTCTTAGCCTCTTTTTTCAGAATTCACATTCCCATAGCCTTCAATTCTACCTCTTCGTGGCGAGTTATTTATTTCCTTTAGCTACATAGCTACGCCTCTTGATTATTCACCTCCTTCATTTTCTTGCTAAGTTTCACCTTCATCCATCTTTTCTTCTTACTAGGTTTTACTATTTGCGAGAATGTGTGTACCAAGACATTGAAGAATTATAAGGTCAGATAAACAAAGTGATTTGAGACAAAACCCATTATTTATGGCTTCAATAACATCAAATAGAGTACTAGAAGTGAAAGATGACAAATCGGTACTTAAATTGAAAGAAATAAAACTGGCACACCAGCTGTTGGAACTCACCAGCAGTTACAGAGGTTGAGATAGATGCATAAGCAGTTGGAGATAAGCAGTTGGTGAAGGCACAAGTGGGTGATAATTTTTCTCAATTGGACTACAGAAAGCTACATTGCTGTTTGTTTATCATATATACTTGAGTGAGCTTTAATGACAAGCATCTCCAAACAGTATTCTAAAACAAGAAGTAGTATAACAGGAACTTGGAACATCAACATTATCTACCTCCACAAGATCCATACAGAGACCCAATTATTACGGCTACATGAATAGATAGTATAGCTATTCATCATCACAATCATTTTCATGTCAAGTACTCATTCACTTTCTGTCCTCATTTTATTCACTCTGCTGGCTATCTTTTTACTTGTAAGTCATCATTCAGTTCATGATAATACTAATAGTCATACATAAAGCTGTAGCAAAAATTACATAGGAACATGAATTGCAATAATAGAATGATAAAAGCAAGAACAATAAATATCAATAATAGAGAAAGCAATGAAGGGTAAATTTTATTACTGACCTTAAAACTATTCAAGAGTAAATTCTGAAGTCACTAGGTGCTGCTTTCGCAGAATCTCATGTATATTTTGAATGAAGTCGATAAATGTATGGTCTGCAATTATGAGACCACTATAACAAGCACAAGCCAAGGTCACAGTTTAATTCACTTGCAGCAATTAGGTTGAAAAGGTGCTAATTTCTTAAGTTTCATTAATATGAGTTCCTAAAATAAAAAGGCAACAAATCGACCTTGTCACTTCCTTAGCCTATAGCTAGCTAGTGGCAACTGTTCTGTTTAAAGAAAAGGACTCAATAACGCCGCGCACCAATACACAAAATTCTGGTTAGTAATAAAAAAATATATTACAGCAAGGGAAAAGGTACACAAAATATTGGATGATAAGTGTAGAGTGTGAGACATTTGTATGAGTGCTACATGAGATGCATGCTCAAGTATGTCACACTCTAATTGGGCGAGTGAAGCGAGACTCTCACTGACAAGTCTCAATTGAGATTTTGGTATATATTTAAAATATATATCTATAATATATATATATATATATATGGCAAAGTTCAAAGAGGTCAATGCGTGTCCACCCCCGGAGGCTACTCAAAAATGTAAACATTAGTGCGGGCGCAAGAAATTCGGGAGAAATGCGACTTTGAAATAATGCTAGGAAAAGAAAAGAAAATGGCAAAGAGCTACAGTCTTCCAAAATTAGCTGAGTTCATTTATTTTTTAGCAGTGGTGGCAAGTTAACTTCGTCAGTGCGCTGTTTGTCCTAGCTATACGCCTTATGTAACTGATTATTTCTTACTTAAAATCCGTTTTCCAATAGTCAATACACTAAGAGAATGCAACTTTTATCTACTAGAGCTCTGGTACAATAGACGACAATTCTGAAAAGAACTAGGGTAGGCTCACTAACGTAGCTAAAATCACTTACGCTGCATTCACTCTTCAACTCTCCCCCTTCCCCGTTAGCCAGACTACTCTCCCCCTAAGTAACCCACACACTTCGTGTCCAGGAGGCCAGGTGCGTGTCCTGGGAGTTGAAAATATAATTATACTATTTTAAAGAAATGCAATTTCAAGAAAATTGGATAGACCCATTTATTTAAATTTTCAATTGGCTATCAAGCTCTTTATCCAAGAATGTAATCTATAAATTAATGAAGTATTATTTTAGTTTTACAGCACTATTGTCTCCTGTACTGTATCTGTATGGTATAGCTAAAATGATGATACAACACCATATCATTTCAGGTATAATACATAATCATTGTAGTAAGCTATGTAAATACATTTTATGTTAGCTATTAAACACTCTTTGACTCATGGATTCACTTGAAGAGTTTGTGTCTTGTCCAACTACTAAACTAAGTTGTTAAAACAGACGAACACAGGAATAACAAGTAATATAAAGGTATAAATACCAATAGAAGAATAACTTGACAATAAGTTTGAGTGAGTCACGACTTCATACATACAAGAATGAAGCAACTAAGATAATGTTTGAAAGTGCAATAGTTATAAATGATGAATGAAGGCAGTGATGACATCTATGATCAGCAAGTGGAATTAGTGAGCATGTGTGAAATAAATGCCCATAGTATATTCAGGCTTTACAAAACCCTGAACAGATGCAAAGCTAAAAATACTACCCCCACTATTCGTAGGATGTATTCTAAATTTATATTGGATCCTATATTAATTTAGTATACACCCTATAATTATTTTGATGACTGTGTGCAGATGAGACAGTACATACACATATACATATGCATATACAGCTACAGCTGCCCTTGGTTATCTCATATACTACAATTAACAGCTGCATTTTTCTACTCTTGTCATGTAGTGCTGCATTTTAGTTCAAACACACACACACACATACACACACACACACACACACATACACATAACACCATATTAATCAACAATAAATTGCTTCTCTCCCCAATATCTCTTTATATCCACCATCATCACCACCTCCCACCAGTGGTATCATACAAACACCTATAGCTACATTCCAATACAAGTAATCCAGTACTTTTTTACATGTGTCAAGTGAAAGTATTTTGCTTACTCACTAATAACTTGCAGAAGTAGTGATAAATTTCAGAAATTTTCATAAAATTAGCAATGGTAGTAACTTTGGAGTAGTGTTCTTGTTAAAACAATTCAGTTCTATAATTGCATGTGGTGTTTGGATACTGTAGTGAAATTTACACAATGCGTAGCCTCTTTTAGTTAACATCTCTGAAGATGAAATCATCCATGTATCCGTGTACCCACCTCAGTCTAAGATGTGTACACTGATGACATGAAGATGAGAATTACACCAGCAGATCATAGCCAACAGCAACAATAACTGTCATAATGCAATGCTTACACACATTCACGTGTCTCCATACAATGAGTTCTTGAAATTATGAATAATACCAACACAATTTCCACTTGCATTAACCATACTGTTTCCAGCATACACACAAACGCAGCACATCTTGCCTGCCTCCTGCCATACACACACACGCGCGCGCGCACACACAATGGCACCATTACACACAGCTTTGGCTGTTATGGAGCATCACTGATATTTCTCTACTTGTTGCAGATGGACAAACTATTTGAGCCCCATTTCCAACTTCGAATAGTTGGTTTTCAAATTGTTCTCAAATACTATAAAAAGTTTTGTGTACTTCATCCCCCCCCCCCCCCCCCTCCCCCCACCGATTCAAGGATTCAAGTGCAAAAATGCAAATAAAAAAATTTTAACTACATATTCTTCAGAATTTCACAGAAAACCCACCAATGAACAAAATAAAAACACAAAAGAGACTGCTTTGAGGCAATAGTCCCTCACCTAGAATAGCCACTGACTGCCAACCATAAGGCAATCATGAACACGCAACAAACATCATCACATAATAGTCACATAACCACAAGTACATCTTGGTTGATCTCACCCATGTAATTTCAGATGAAGAACACACCAACACTCATACATGTACATGTGTCCAGCCTCCTACAACACACACACACACACACACATGCACACGCATGCACACACAAACACACAGTCACACACATAAGCACCTGTACACACCAGAATTTCCAAGTAAACATTTTTTTCTGAAATTATCGGGAAATTCAGGTATAAATTTGGGAGAGTCTGGTAGTAGCTCATTTTATTGTAGCGAATATGGGCACCAACACTGTTTCATTACCTTAAATTTGCACCCCAGCAAATGCCAGGCATCCAATCACAGCTGGGTAGACTGATGGGAGGCAGATGAAGAAAAAACCAAATGGAAAATGGCCACAGTAAGGCTCGAACTCAGGATCTCAGGCCTAGAGCCAAGGATACAACCACTACACCATAAACACACGCACACACACACACACACAAATGCAAATTCTCTTGCAATCTTCTAGAAGTTATGCGTACCTGGCACAGCCAGGATGCCTGTGAACTAAGCAGGCACTGTGAGCCGTGCAAGCAAAGCTCCTGGAACTAGGCTAGGAACTCACAGGAGAACAGGCCTTTCCTGAGAAAAGGCCTTGAATTTGTACCCAGCAAATACCAGGGCCCCAATCACAGCTGGGTGGACTGGTGGGGCTGGTGGGTGGCAGATGGAAAAACTAGATGGAAAAATTGCCAAAGTGGGGCTTGAACTCTGGGACCTCAGGCCCTGAGCCAACACAACCACTACACCACACAATACACACACACATGCACACACACACACACACACACACACACACACTTACAGCACATTCTGAAAACCTTTCAAGTGATCCATTCGGTCAATCTAGAGTGTTTTTTCTTCTATTCCCATAAAATTGTGTATTGAGTTTCAGAAGAGCACTTTCTCTCCAGTTTTGGAGTATACTGATGAGATAGTTTTGACCACTTCAGAGCGAGCTTTGTAATGGTCCAAGCCAAGATGCGTAGCTTATAGTAGCACACAACAATCGGGTAAAGCTATACTAACTCGGCCAAACTATCATGCAAAAACTAAAACAAAGGGAAAAAGCAAAAGCAAAAATATCTTGACACTTAATTATATACACTGACTAAGGTCTATACACTATTCCCAGTTTGCTCAAGATCAGTACTCAGTTTAAAATTCAACCAATGATATAGAACTTAAGAACAAAGTACAATTACAGAACATAAAACAAAACAAAATAAAAAGACACACAAAAGCAAGCAAGAACTATAAAACAAAAACTGAGCACATGTACACTGTAGCACATGTATAATGAATAAAACAGAGCCATGGAGACTGAGCACATGTACACTGTAGCACATGTATAATGAATAAAACACAGCCATGGAGACTGAGCACATGTACACTGTAGCACACGTATAATGAATAAAACACAGCCATGGAGACTGAGCACATGTACACTGTAGCACACGTATAATGAATAAAACACAGCCATGGAGACTGAGCACATGTACACTGTAGCACACGTATAATGAATAAGACACAGTCATGGAGACTGAGCACATGTACACTGTACACATGTATAATGAATAAAACACAGTCATGGAGACTGAGCACATGTACACTGTAGCACATGTACACTGTAGTACACGTATAACGGATAAAACACAGCCATGGAGACTGAGCACATGTACACTGTAGCACATGTATAATGAATAAAACACAGTCATGGAGACTGAGCACATGTACACTGTAGCACACGTATAATGAATAAAACACAGCCATGGAGACTGAGCACATGTACACTGTAGCACACGTATAATGGATAAAACACAGCCATGGAGACTGAGCACATGTACACTGTAGCACACGTATAATGGATAAAACACAGTCATGGAGACTGAGCACATGTACACTGTAGCCAGCTGTAGGTCATTGCTATACATTTTGGTGAAATTCATTGATCAAGTCATGGACGAGAAAAAATAGAGCCATCTATTTTTGTGAGACAGAAGGCATAGTAGAAGAAAAAACCAACAAACACCTTCAATTAATTGTATGATTTAGCCACAGTTTTAGGTGTGCCATATACTACCTCTAACAGAGAGGCAGCTGGTGATTCACTGACATTTGGTGCATCAATTCTTGTAGAACCCCACCTCCAGAAGGAGTGCTTCAACTGCTGGGCAATTTTGGACAGAGCCGATTTGAAACAGTATTAAAAAAATTAGTTCATTTATTTCTTTAGTTGCAGCTGCAGTGATGTCTCTATGAACTTGTACTTTATTGAAATGGATGTGGCTATAATTCTAGTTACAGCCCTGCACAAGATCACACAGTGGATACCCATGGTTGGTGCAACCAGCAAATTTTAGCTACATCACCTAAGAAAGGTCAGGTTAAGTATCCAGCAACAGAAACATAACAATCTCACTTAATATTAGCTATACATACACAAGAGCCAACAGACAGTAGCTAGATACATTCTCTTATAGCTAGCCATAAGTCTCAATTGCACGTGCATATGCAGTCCCACAATAAAGTATAGCCACCTAAACATCTCTAACCTTTTCTTACAGGGACACTCCACCCAGCACAAGCCGAGTTACTTACTGAGACTGCCGGACACGAGAAAATCGACCTTTCTTTTAACGCTGACTAGGTGGGCGCGGACTGTTGTTATAGTTACAGTCGTTTTACAAACAATTCTGAAAGTACAGTGCGCAGTGATCTAGCCAGGGCTGGACACGAATGATCTCCGAATTTAACTTTGCTCCAACTTGTTGTTCTAATATTGGAATCAATGATGAATTTATTGGTTATAATGTCAAGTTGGAAACTAGGTGAGGTCTCTGAAGTATGCACAAGGGCGTTGTGGAACATACATTTTTAGAATGCTTAGCTGAATCAGGAGATAAAAACATACAAGCATACATATAATCAACCCATATGTTTCCATTGGCATATATCTATGGCAAAGTTCCAATGTTTGAGCACCCTCCACTGCCCCCTTGTCTGCACCTATGATAAGTGAAACAAAGATTCTGGACATTGTATATATTCATACTAAATAGACTTTGAAAGCTTATTCTTAGTTCCTGTTTTTTATGGTCCCTGAAGATTTAATTAGTTTTTTGTATTACTTCACTATCAAGAAAAAATTGAGCATAGTTATTTTTCCCCGAACAACTATAAAGTACTGTATTTTTTTACAGCAAAACCTCTTTACAAAAGGCCACCCATTAATGGGGACAAATGTTTTGACCTTTGTTAAGAATTTGGTTGCTTTCAGATTGTTTCCATACAAAATGTCGAGGTTGTTCAACATACGCCTATATTCTATAGCTAACTGGTTGTCATGAAGCAAATTTCATTTTATGTTATTGGAAGTCTAAAATATCTGCCACAGTAACAATTTTTACCAGTGCATGATCTACTAAGTAGAACTACAAGTAAAAGTGAAATAGTTGAAGTTGAATGAGTTGCATTATTTTGATTACTCTGTATATGCTGCGATGCCCTATTTGCTGGTTTTAGTGGTAGATTAGCATGCACTGCTTGCTTATTAATTGTGGACTTCATATCTGACTCTGTACAACAGCCAAAATGAATGTAGCCACTGTTTTAATAGAAATTTATTTCTAATAGTAGTTAACCTCCTCCACAAATCCTCCCACTCCTGTTGTGTGAGGTTTCTCTGTGTAATGAGTTACTGCACAAAATTATCAATAAGTATAACTTAAATTAATGAAAAACAAACAAAAAACAAACAAACAAAAAACAAAACAAAAAAACAACAACAGCAAACAAACAAACAAAAAAACAACCCCAGTGGGTTCAATGAAAATGCACAAAGTGGATATGATAGAATGACAGGTGTAAGAATGATCGCAGCTTCCTTTCATCCAGTTATCTTGAGAAGGACAATTCACTAGGGGGCCACCATCTTCTTGTGGGGGAGTGGCCCACACTTGTAACAAAATTCTGTGCTTGTTTTGCCATACGACGAGCATCCGCAGAATTCCCCTGTTCACTGCATCTAAAAATCAAGAGCATAAAAATATTTCACAATTTCTTTCTCAGCTTTCTTTTACTCATTAGATGTATTCTCTCTCTTTCACAAACAATACAAAAATTTAAAAAAAATGTTTGTTTATCACTAGGAATCCAACATGAGACCACTCAGGGGCTTCTCTGGCATTTCTAAGTGGTCTGGCCAGGAATTGAGTGTGGAGTAAGAGGTGTGACATCTGTATACAGCATCAGAAGCATATAGTAGTGCTGGCATTGTTCAAAGTGCATCTATTGCTTATTAATCACAAGCACTCTGCTCATGCTTTCAAAAAGCATTACCTTTGAGAACCCTCGAGATAGCAAAACAAAAGCATTCAGGTAGTGCAATCATAACTAGCAAAACAATATTAATAGCTGGTTTAGTCACTTAATGTATTCATTGTTAACTTTCTGGCACATAAGAAACAAAGAGTAGTCTTCAGTCACAATACCAAAGCTATTCTATTTCCAACTTGCAAATCATTCTAGATAGAAAGTTGTAATTTACTACTACCGTCTAGCCCAAAACTTCTCTTTGAAAATCGATCTGTTCGGTTGATGTGGACTTCCTAACACAATAAGCTGTGCGTCGCCTTAGAAAGAAAAAAGAGGAGCATACACCCACTTTGGAAAATTATCACTTCACTGTTGTAGCTCAGCCACAGAGTGCTTGTGTGTTAAGCAAGCGGTCCGGGTTCAATTCCTGGTGACAGTTTTTAAACATTTTGTATGGTAAAAAAAGAAAAAGAAAAAAAAAGAAAAAAAAAGAGCCGTGAGTGAAAGAGAGAATACATCCACAAAAATATTTGTACAACAACAACACACACGCACACAAAATTAAACATACCTTTAGTACACTAATTTTAGTCTGTCACATTTAGTACTCTGCAAAACACATAACACACACACATGTACACACACACACACAGAGCAGTATGGTACATATAAATAATAGCTGGATAATAAATTTAGACATTACCAGATATAACTCGCACTAGAATAGTTAAAAATACATCTCACCTAAGTATTTCTGCCTCAAGGAATGTTTTATTGCATATACTTTTATTAATGCTCATGTACACAATCACATAGGAACCACAATGTCAAACATTCAGTATGCACATACGGCAGTTCTGCCTTCTCAGTTTAATGCCAATGGCACAGACCTGGACTGAGCAAAACTTCAAAGTAGTGAAGTGTGTGAACTGACAAAACAAAAAAAAACAACAACAACAACAACTGTCTTGGCTCCACCCAGAGTGGTAAATCTCAGGATAACTGTCTGTCGGAACCAACCCCACAAAGGAGGAAGAACTGACCTACAGCTATCCATCTGAACTTGGAACAGAACCTGTTATTGATTACCACCACATTTACCTCATCATTTAACACCCACACCTTACATTTGGCCAGCTTGCGGGCGCCTCTCATCTTAAAACTTAATCATATTCATCTCAATTTCCACCTACTTCCTACCCATCTTATTTCTACCCTATATAATCTGTACCAACACGCAATCAATTATTCTTCTTGCGCAAATAAAGTCTAAGTGCGGGAGCCTATGTCTCACTGACTAATTCAATGCCATTATAAGAATTCTGGTCCTTCGAGAACTTAATTATTAACTTTATTATTTTCTTTTAATTTTTTATTATTTGACCTTCCCTTTGGTGGATTTACACCTCACCACCAACAACAAAACCAAGACATATACGGCTAGTAAATGACACGAATGGCTGCAGTCAAGTAACTATGTGTGTGGTGTTGATGTGTGTATACAGGAGGACATATGAAAATGGTATACAGTAGAATGTCAGTTATCTGGATAAGTTGTGACTGAGAGGTGTTCGGATAACTTAAATGTTCGGATAACTGAACAAAACAGAAAACGTATTATAATTATAGAATATAGTATTATGTATTCTTGTTTGTACATGCTATTTAGATTTATGGTGTTCGGTTAACTGAAGTGTTTGGATAATGACAGTCTACTATGTTAACAAGTACCATCAATATTTTGGTAATTGCAGAATAAAAACCACAAGCAAAACATTTTTTTAAGTCACTGACTTAAAACACAAGTAGAGCTATTTTACTTGGAAATATACACCAGCACAGTAGACATTGAATTTCCTTGTCAATTTTTAGACAAAGATTTTGTAGTGTCTCCTTCGGAGCACTTGCAGAAGTGCTTCATGCGATCAAGCATTCTTGTGTAAAATGTACAAGTTCGCCATAATTAATACCACTGGTGCCACACCCAGTTTATAACTTCCTATATCACTGCACAGTTTTATAACTGGTGTAGTTTTTTACTTGATCAGGTTCTTCCAGAGAAAGACACAATTAGATGACCCCGCCTTGAGTTTATAATGTCCCTCCAACGGCATTGATGAAAATGTAGCTACGCACTGCAGGGCTCAGGTCTTCTTAACCCTTTCACCGCAGTAGACGCCACGTGGCTTTTTGTATTTGGTCGGCGGTTCTCCTTATTAAAAAAATAATAATCAATTCCAACATAACGCTCCCATTAAAAATAGAAGATGAATAAGCGTGTACTCTGTTTGAACCACATAGCAGCTCTGAAACAGACAGAAATTGAATTTCAGTTAGTACGGTTGGTAACAGTAAGTCCAAATTTGTAGCTATTTGTTATGTGGACTAATAGACTATTTTTTTTTGCATCATAGTAAACAGTTTTGTCTGTACCTGCTTTAAAAATATATCTTGTTGCTGAACGTCTGTGCAGGAAAAAAAAATATAAATTAAAAAAAAATATTATTAGCGAGCGGAGCGAGCGAGACACTCTCAGGGGTAACACAATTGAAATCGGGGATGTTTGTTTGTTTATATGTTTGGACGTACGTATGCCATTTTGTCCTTTGACCCTCTCATATTTTAGCGTTAACTCAGCGTTCGACCCCGTTCCGAACATCACTAAACAGTATCCTCCGGTTTAACGATCATTACCCGTATCATCCTAGAAATTGAATTGTTTACTGACACTTTGAATTTTTTGTGGGTGCAGTTTAAACTCAAAAAATTACTGGAGTTCCTTTTCTATCGAGTTAGTTGCGGTGGTAAGTTAATACGCTATTTGTCATAGTTATAAGCCCTGTGCAACAGTATTTACTTGAATATTCATTGTTCAGTTATGTGAAAGTATTGTGCGTTACAACAATTACTAAGAATATCCCAAAGTATAAAGAACGTGACTTTGTTTTTGTTTCAATTCAAATAGTTTCAGGGAGTAGTTACTATGGCATTGAATGCCTTTACCGTATAATACATAATTTAAAAACTTCGCTTTTTTTAGTAGCTTGAATATTAGAAGTCAAAACCAAACGTCTAACACTCCAGTGTAGTATTAGGCTCACTCGCCATTTGTGCTCAAGCACATCACTAGTTACATTTTCACGTTACCGAACTGGTCGTCATAAACTTGGCGGTGAAAGGGTTAATGAATCTTACATTATCTGAAAATCATAGAACCATAGAAATACTTGACTCCAGCCCTGTGTAACAAGTGACTAACTATCATGTGTACCATTACTTTTCTTCTTTCACTTTCATTTATTTCATTACTGTAGCTATGTGTGTGCGTGTGTGAGACCAGGTGATTGTGCATGGCTGTCGTCAGGTCATTGACCAAATGATTCGGGAACTCTTCACCTTTCATTTGAATTCAATACTTTACAAATGAAAAGTTGAATCAATATAATGTGTGTGTGTGTGTGTGTGTGTGTGTGTGTGTGTGTGTCCGGCCACACATACAAATGGTTTCAAAGGATCTGTTAGTAAATGAAGTGACAAGAGTTCTAAAAGTTCAGACTCTAAGTCACTCCCTATGTATTTCAGGTTGTCTAAGTGTGCATTAAATGGAAATATCCACAAGTCAATTAAAATGAGTAATAAATATAGTAAATAAAAAAATAATTTCACAAGGCCTCTTTCTTGTTAGTGGAGTTAAGAAGTCATTCTAGAGTTCCTCACCTCTAGTTTTGAAGTCCAGGAGTCATCACGTGTACACCAGTGGAGTAGTCACTGCACTATTACACCTGCCACTTCACACTCCTACATTGAAAGTGCATGTCTCAAGTAAAACTAGCTCAACATAATTCAAGATTCTTGGATTTGTGTTTCGTGCTTGTAATTCTAACACATGTAGACATTTTTTTTTTTAGAGAAACAGGCTAGTTTAGTACAGTAATATTTACACCTTCCATATTATATTATATTTATAACTACCACAAAACTTTAGGGAAAATGTCTCCACGAAAGTCAAACTAATATCTGGGATGTGTGTGTGTGTGTGTGCATATGTGGATGATGGGGGGGAGGGGAGCAAAGGGAAACAAAGTACTTCCCTGTCTAACTCAAGTGCAGTTGAGCCTCACTATTCTTCCACGCCCCTGGTCAACAAAAAAGCCACAAAAGTTTATCAAATCCGTCGGTTAACTTCCCTGAGCATAAAGCAAACTACACTGTGGGCTGCAAGAAATTGTTTTCTCAAGTGATTATGATGTGACGCTAGGGAGCTGAAAGCTTCACGTTTCATCAACAATTAGCCCACCCCCCCCCCCAAAAAAAAAGCAGCACAATAAAGGTCCTAAATAATCTTTCTGAATAAATTCATACCTAAATCAACGGTTAATAGTCAGTAATCTCCAAAATCAGAGCATGACAGACAGACTGACTACTACTACCCTCTTGCGCATGCACGCTTAGGGTTAACTAACAAACAAACAAACAAAAAAAAAAACAAAAAAAAAACTACCAACTAACATTATCTGTCGAATTTTTTTAAAAAGCAAATTAACTGTCTACCAGTCCCAAACTCACATCGTGACTTATAATACCTGCAACTACCTCAATGAGGTCAAAGACTTACATTTGGTAATGGTCATCAATACTATACCGTATCATGCTAAGTTGCTTATGGCCTTAGTGGTTGTCATGGCTCCTATGACTTGTCCTAGTCGTATTCTATGAACTGCATGTGAAAAATGGCCATTTTTTCTTCCCATCACTGCACATCTGAATACTGGAAGCCAATATTAGGCCAACGGAAGAAAATTCTTGTTTCCTTTTTCTCACAACATCAGCTGAAAAAGACACAAATGCTTCATAGTGACATTAGAAATTGGAGAAAGAGCATACTTTTACTTCAGAAAAAGCATATGATGACTAAGCTATCAGGGTGTCATACTGGATTCTGCGCTGGGGGTGGGAAACACTGGTGTACTTAGCCACTCTCATTTTGGAAACCCACACTGCTTTGATGGGCATGCCTATGTGAAAGTGTATACCTTATACTGACCTGTGCTTTGTCACATAATTCAAGCTTTTAGCTATTGTAGCTACTTAAGCAATTGGCAATCTGAAAAAGTCCTTCAACAACAGATCAATGAAGAATAAGCAGATAAGTAAAATGATTTCACTGAAGTTTATCAGAATTGCATAAACTAGAATGACAGGAATTCATACACGACGGTTTTCACTGGGGGGGGGGGATAAGAGAGAGATTTGTAAAGTCACAAAAACCGTTTAGCCACATGAAAATGGTGAAGTCATGATCATGAAAGCTTGGACAAACTACTACAAATTCCTACAATTATTTCATAACTTATATTGAAATAAATTCAGAAGGGGTAAAAAAAATTAGGGTGGAAATCCCAGGGCTCCCATAACCTGCATGAAACCTAGTCTCACGGGCCAGACCCTACCTAATCGCTGCGCTCGGAAGGGTCTGGTTACTCCAATGCACCTGTTTGGTAATAGTGGAATGCAATCAAACCTTGCGGGTTTTCTTACCGTCCTGTCATAAATCTTTGCAAGCTGGTGTTGTATGATGGAGGTTCTAGCTGAGGTATATGCCAGTAGTGTGTGAATCAGTCACTTCAATTATTGTCCTTTTTTGGAACTCTCCATTTTTAGGACGCTTTTCAGCTCGGAGCTCATAGAAGAACAAGTGCAGAGGTGGGACTAGCTAAAAATATTTGTATGCACATTTTATAGACGCCGCCACACAGTTAAATTTGACGTAAGACGTACACATTTTATACATTCCTCGGAATCCTACCAAATGGATACGTTAGGGTATCCAAGACCCTTCCGAGCAAAACGATTAGGTAAAGGGTCTGGCCAGCGAGACTACATGAAACCATGGGCCTAAAACAAAGTAGAAAATATATGTTGAATTGTATGCAATGATTATCTCCCCTTCATTGTCCAGGAGTACACTAAAGGATGTTAGGGTGGCCATGGGAAAAGCTATGAGTGAGGATAATTTTGGTGGAGCATGTTTTAGAATAATTCAGTAACTAGAACCATTCCAACATGCACCCACACTTTCTCACAAAGAAATGAAAATTTTCAAGAGTACTATGGAACAAACAAACTGACGATCCCTTGTCATACTAAAAATATCACTATCATAATTCAGGCCACCCTTGCTCTTTATTTTCATTCATTAATTAATTCATACAGTAGCTATATTAGCTTAGAAAAAAATGTTTCGAGAGTTTTACTTATAAGGTAAAGCGTTTTTAACTTATTTAACCTGGCGATACATACCTACACGTAACTGGAACAGGGTTTTCCATGAGATAATGCAGAAACACAACTTCACCAGGAAAAAAAATGACCTGGGTGACCCCGTGGAGCTAAAATACTTAGAAACCCACAGACCGCTAGCCATAAAACTACTTACCCAGAAGCGTAAGTCAAGGGTAGATAGCGAAAGCTTCCTTCAAGTTCACCAAGACACAAGCAGCGTAGCCGTATTACGAATCCTAGCGCGTTAGACGACCACTTCCAGTCGAGAGTTTTACTTATAAGGTAAAGCGTTTTTAACTTATTTAACCTGGCGATACTTACCTACACGTAACTGGAAAAGGGTTCTCCATGAGATAGCGCAGCGAAGTACTTAGGGCCTGAGGAGGGCGGTAGTTCACGATGCACAGAGCCGCCTAAGTTTACGCAACAGTACATAGCCTAACAAATATTTAACGTAGCTACATTTTCATCAATGACGTTGGAGGGACATTATAAAATCAAAGCCCACTATCTAATTGTGTCTTTCTCTGGAAGGACCTGGGACCTGAGTGATCAAGTAAAAAACTACACCAGTTATAAAACCGCAGTGGTATGCACACTGGATATGCTGGCGCTTATGAGGGATTCTTCTTCAATTAATCATCAGCCAGGTTATCCTTAACAGTTCCTAGCTTTCTCAATTTGCTTAATAATATAATGCAAGAAGTTAACATTTGGACCCTTCAGTAAACCATGAGTAAAACAAAGGTGTAAAAAAAACAGACCTGTAAAACTACAGTAAAACATGGTACAATGTTTTACTTAAGGTTTCCTGTCAAGTAAAACTAAGTATGTTTTACCAAATGAGTAAACTATGCAGTAAATCTTTAGTGTAATAGTTTCCTCAATTTAGTAAAACAAGCACCTTCAAGCAGTGAACTTAGATAGACTGAGTTTGCACCAAGGCATAGGAGTTGCCCTGTATGAAAAAACTGCCAAATGTGGGGCATTTCTCGCCCGGGCGATGCTTGTCACGACGACCACAGCGCGTACACTGATGCACCTCCGGTGTGTCACAGGAATTTCGGTATCCCCAGATTTTTGCATCCCCACGTAAAATAACCTAGCGTTTCTTGCACCACACATCCCTTCAGGAAATTATGACTCCCCCGGTGTACTCAACTCTGTACTGATTCCTGGGATTTGTTGAGAAGTTGGCATAGAAGTTGGCATGGAGGAAGACTCAGAAAGTGATCAAATGTTTGAGGAAGTTAGAAAGTATCTCAGTGATGGAACGTATTATGAAGATTCAGACAAAGCCCATAAAGCAATAGTTAGAAGATCAAAGAAGTTTGAACTTCAGGATGGAACTTTAATATACAAGGATAGCAAAGATGGCAACAATTTTCTCAGACAAGTAAATCAATAATCTTTAAACTAGCTACTTCGTAAACTGTAGGTATTCCCACTCTTGCAGGTTATAACTGATAAAAGAACATAATTCAAATTCTTCAAGCATGTTACGACGATTATGTAGCTAGGTGGATGTCACTTTGGAAGAGACAAAACTTTGTCAAAGATTACCAGAAGATTGGAAGGGAATTTGCAATGATATAGAGAATTGGGTAAGTATAAACATGAATTTAAGAATTAAAGCCTGACATTGTTAACTTGTATATCTGTTCTCATTTATTAATCTCATTGGTAGATCAATTCATAGTTAGCATAATTATCTACCATTGTTGGATTGGATCATCTGTCTGCACTTATATTAATACTAAACTATATTTTTCCTCTTGAATTTGCTCTACTTGTAGTAGTTGACTTTCTGTGTTATCTTCTTCTTGTGTATATCATCATTTTTCATTGTAATTATAAAATATAATATATGTGTGCATATCATGAATAATTAAAAAGTATTGAAGTACCAGGGGCGATACCAGACTTGTAAAGGTGGGTTAATTTATGACCACATCCAAGCCACACCTAGATCACACGTAATATAATTAATAATTTATTATCGAAACAGCAATAATTTATTGAAAAAGCAAGCTAGCACCCTCTCAATTCTACATGGATACTTTTCTAATTAAAGTTTGCAAGCACAATTTACATCAGTTTCATATGCACTTACTCGTGGATTGAAGACTTCTGGAAACATAGGAGAGGATGAAGTCTGTGAAACTCAAGGTTGAGAATGATCTCCTCGATGTCAGGTGCATGATTATGTGTAATTGATAAAGCTTTTCCTATAAATTTGAACAAAGTAATGGTTCCATTCAGTGGTGAGCCATTTTATTTGTAATACTTTCAACTTGCTATATCTCTGTGGCTTCTATATTATTTTACTGAAATACGTCCAAAATAATTTTTTTTTGACTGCTTCTGAAGCTTCATTTTAGCCTTTTGAATCCACCTATGCAATCATTTGACAGTGCAGCTCCATTGGAAGTCATGGTGGCATGATATTACGATTACAGATAATGCAAACTACAGTTGAAGTTAGCTATATAGGGGTTAGATTAAAACTTGACACAGTCCACAGTTTCTGCTCAACAAAAAGGATATAAATATAGTTAATTTGAAATGGGGTTACTAGTAACCACCTGAACCCTCCTCTGCGTACGCCCTTGAATACAATGTAGCTAGCTAATCGTTTTAACGTAGTTGAATTAAAAATAACAATGGGAGGTCGCCTGCCAGTGAGTCAGGAGACTCCAATTCCACCAGTCACCTACTTCAGAGGCTGTCTATTGCTATATACAAATAGGGAACCGTGTGGCTATCTTGGGGACCATCAGCGGCGTCGAGTGACTTTATTTATTTAGCTAGCTCTTTATTCAGCGAGCGAGCGAAGCGAGCGAAGCTGACTATCAGTCGTGTTCAATTGAGATTTCAGATATATATATATATATATGTAGGTATGTATGCGTACGTCAAAAAATTTCGCCCGCGCTTCTAATTACGTAAGTTAGGTAAAGCGTTTACAGTTCCGGTATTTTTCAATTAACGAGCACGGAGAATCAACTAAGTTTCAACCAAAAAGTTTATAGCTACTCTCTTCTTGGCGACAGACTGAATGGCAAATTGTCAAGCTGCGCTTCTTTGCCACTGCGTTCGAAGTTTATTAGGTAATTCTGTTATTGTTAACTCTTCATGCCTAATCATTGCTATTATTTAGCGATTTCCTTCACAAATTATCTTTACCTATACTTATATATTTACTCGCTCGCCATGCATTTGCGCTATTCGAGCGCACCACTAGTTTTAATTTAATTGTTTCATTTATCGATTTTTTTTAATTTGGTTAATATAATGTATTGTCACTACACTCAAACAATTAATATTGGGTACAAGATGAAAAATAATAAACTGTATTAACTCAATGTTGAGATTAAAGAGTTGACAGATTTATGTAATAGTTAGAGCATACGGGCTTAGGTACTGGTGGATTTAGTGCACTGAAGCCCAAGGGCCGTAGGCCGAGGGCTTTGTGCACTAAATCCACTGGTACCTGAGCGCATGCTCTAACTATTTTATTTTAGAACCCTGTGTTTACCCAAAGCGGCCCAGTTTCCACTAGCAACTTGGTTTATCAGCATTTTCGGTGTCAAGCGAATTCTTCCGTTCCGGCCCAAAATTAAAATTCAATTAAAATTCAATTGAAGCGGCCAGAAAGTTTACTTTAGCAAGTTTACTTTAGCACTGTAGCTGCCAGCTGTTATCTCCAGATCTAACTCTACCTGGGCTGCTCTGCAGTAAGCAGTAAAGCAGCTAGCTGTGGTAAATTCCTGCGGTACCAGAGCCGGCAGGAGAGTTATATGATAGGGCTGGTCCCGTATAGGTGGATATGAGAGAGTAGTAGACCCTCCCATATCCAGCCTCACATAACCTGCTCCCTGCTTTATCCAGCCTATTCTATTAAACTAAAACTCAAAAAGCAATACCCCAAGGGTTGTTAGTATGCACAGTTCATATACCTAAAGGCAAAAAATAGTGCACACTTACCAAGTTAGTACACCTAGTAACAATATAGCAACTGGTTCTAAATTTTATTAGTATGTGCTTGTAGCAAAATATAAGTCTGGCTATTCATACCTTTAGATATATATGGATTTTAGAACATTTTCACATTCCACTTCAATTCATAATCAACACAAAATATACTCAAACCTGCTCACAACAAATACAGTGTCATTCTTTTAGTAGCTATTAGCTAGCTAAATTAGCTACTTGTGTTATGGTAGATGTTTTCAAGGCATATTATTGACAGTCAGTCCTCATGCCTTCAAAAATACATCTGCTTTACTGATGATGACCTACTTACTAGTATTACATGGAACATGCAGTAGTATTGGCTCATAGAAGACCTTCTGGTGTGTTGTTATATCACTGTCAGCCATACCCTTACATGCAAAAGGAATAATAAGGAATTTCATTAAGATTTGTTTTACACCTTACTACTCATAATAATTTTAATTGTAGCTAACTGACCTTTCTAAAAAAAGTTGGCCTGTCCATAAATTGAGCTGTATAAGTACCGAATACTCTATCCGTATTTTTGTTTTAAAATCTATTAAGTTGTCATAAACAAACAAAAATACTGCATCAATAGCTACCTTATTCAGTTATCACATAATGCTTTTCTTTCAGGGAGGCTGCTCCAATATAGAAGAATTCTAGGGGGATGCCATATTTCCCGCTAGGGTACAAAATATCCTAGGATATTTTACGTGGGGGGTGCCGTATTTCCTGGGGTGCAGTATTTCCTGGGGTGCAGAATTCCCTGTGACACTTGCTTTGGTTTGGACTTCTGGTTTCGAGGTCTGTCCCACTTTATCTGTCCATCAAACCTCGGCTTTGACGGAAGTGTTAGCTTGCTGCCCGAATAGTGGAGTCTTCCAACTGTGGCTTCTTTGATGTTCATCTGAAGTTGACGTTGCTGGTCTTTTACTGCAGCTTTCTGCCTCACCGTGGTTTTAGCTGTGTCCAAGGTAAGTCGAGAATCTGTTTGAAGTTTTTCCGAGAGCGCAGTATCTCGGATACCAACGACTAAGCGATCCCTTAACATTTCTTCCTTTAGTTCTCCATACTCACAGAACTCGATCAAGTTGTATAATTCCGTGATGTACTGTTCGATAGACTCTCATTCGCGCTGATAGCGACGGTTGAAGCGCGCCCGCTCAAATATCTTGAAGCTAGTACACTTTCAGCTTCCTCGCCAAGACAATAAAGTAATGTGTTGATTTGTTGCGTGTCCGGTTCGGTTGAAAGTTTGGAGGCACTCCTAAACTGTTCAAAACGTTTTTTCCATTTTGGCCATTCGTCTGGCTTGGTGAAGTTGAATTGCCCTGGTGGCCTGATACCAGCCATCACTAATAGACCTGACTATCTAACGAACTTCTGAATCTAACACACTTTTAGATCCCATACTATTAACTATAATTAGGACAATTCAATGACCAACATAACTCAACACAACTCACTCTTATATAAGTAAATCACACAAAACCACAATGAGGTAATGTCTGTTACTGATGAGGTTGTATCACACAACACTTACTATCCTCTAAACAGAAGAAGTTGATGTGGATGACACTTGTCCTTAAACGGTGCTAGGAAAGAATTGTGGGTTTTGCAGAGGCTCTAATAGTTGGCTATGCATTGTTAGTTGATAAAGTAAAAACAATTGAGGTGTTTTGGTTAGCTCCGAAGTAGCACACTAACAAGTCATTACCATGGTTGACAACTTCATTGCTCAGTTCTGTCATGTTTTTACATGTATGGAATTAGGCACTCATGGAAAGAAGAGGTTGCCCATGTACCAAACATATAAAGCTCTCGCTAGCTTCAATAAAATGTCACCCACATACACAAATCTCTGGCCCCTGTGCCCCCTCCGTTCCTATGTCAGTGTAGCTTCTCCTAAGTTAGCTTCCGCTAACTTTAATTGGATTTTCTACTAGCATATAGATGTGTGTGTGTGCCTTTGGCTCAACACCTGCAGTACCCTGGCAGACTTTATTTTCCATCTGATTTTCCTTTCTCTGCCTCCCACCAGTCCACCCAGCTGTGATTGGTACCTGGTAGCTAATTGCTGGGGTACAAATTCGAGGCCTTTTCTTTTGGTACAACAATTTTTTCTTTTGGTACAACAATTGATACTTTACTTGCTGTGAATAATGGGAAGCTAGGGTTCACTGGTAGTTAGATAATGAAAGTTTTCTCATATGTCCTATATAGTTTACACTAAATATTTAGCAGCTTCCCCCCCCCCCCCCCCCCCCCCCCCCCCCCTTTGACATCCATAAGTACACTTTCAGTAAGAAAGGACTTCTGGCAATGAGTCCAAACATTTAGCAAACATCAGCTACATACACAGAGAAATAACTAGCTACTGGTTTTGTGATTGAAACTGAAACTATCTATAAACTCGGAATTCAATACACAAATGCATAGCTATATCATGGTTTTAACTATTGCTAGAGTGCAGCACTGGTTTTAGTGCTACAAGCTATCATGAGAAGCTCATACTGACCATAGCTCTATACACTTCAGTGAGTATCTATTATTGAAATGAATGAGCTTACTGTACGTAGTCAACTAACACTTTATGTAACATAATAGAGCCACTAATTTAATATAATAAATAAATCTAGCTATAGCTAATAAAAACAACAACAAACAAACAACAACATAAGCTGTCAGTCAAAATTATTGCCCGGCAGCAGATGCGTAAAATGTCAGTGAATTGTTTGAGTTCTGTTAACTCATGGCAAATATTGCTATGATAATGAAGACATAAGGTAGGGAACCACGCATTGCTATAGAACAATCTTTGGTTATAGTTTCTTCACCTAATTGACATATAGAGGTAAATAAAAGTAAAAATTTCCAGTTTTAGACAGAGTGATACAATAGAAGAACATAGCTACAAAAATCCCTTGTGTTTATAAATAATTATATATTACGCATGCATATTTACAACAATGGTTGTCCATTGCTGTTGGCAGTTGCACTTCCTATGCCCTTGTGATGGCATTGTTATTGTTTGAGCCTTGTATCATGACATACTTCAACATCATACATAATTTATTGAGGCATGTCAGATACAGTAAGACAGGGCAAAATTTGATCCAAATTAGTTATACTGCGTAGCGATACTATGTTTGGGGTCCCTGAGACCCAAAATAGCACCCTCTTACTGCACTCAAGACACCGGTTTAGTGCCTCCTAGACCCTAAAATTGGTAGTATTGTGAAGTGGGTGGTTCTATTGTAGTTAGGTTCACCAGACAATACTTTATCAAGTTGTATTCATAAGAAAATAGTATTGAGATTACAGAACTCAGAACTGACTGAATTGTGACAATAAAAATAAGTGATTTATAGTATACATTTTTACTGCATAAACTCACCATTTTCTCTGGTAGATGGTGGTTGGTTTGGAGTTATTTGAGTTGTAGATTGTGTTTCTACAAGGTTATAACAATGCATACTTACTTAAACTTTGCTCTACATGCACTGGTTAAGTTTTATATACATTTTTACTGCATAAACTCACGATTTTCTCCTGTTAATGGTGGTTGAGTTGTAGATTGTGTTTCTACAAGGTTATACAATGCATAATCACTTAAACTTTGCTCTACTTGCATTGGTCCAAGTTTTATGTAAGTTTTACTGCATAATCTCACCATTTTCTGTTGTAGGTGGTGGTTGAGTAGGTGGTGGTGGTTGAGTAGGTGGTGGTGGTACATATGGTCTCAATTCCTAGGGGAAAAATATAGAATTTCTGATATACAACTAGTAATAAAAAAACAACAAAAAAACAAAAAACAAAAGGAAGCACCAAAGGTGCAAACCATCAGTGCTATTAAACACTGTTTGGGCCATCCCTTGCTAAAGTGGTTGCCAAGGCACTCCTCAGGAACTTAAAATTTGAACTAGACCTGGACTCACCATTGTATGTATATGTTAATTTGTTGGTAAAGAGAATCTTCAGTAATGTATGTTGTTTTTGATAGTGTCATAATAATTACTGTCTTGTTGATTATCATTTCAGGAGGCCTTATCTTTCTGATTATCATTAACCCTTTCACCGCTGAATGTTTTTTCAGACAGATGATAGTCAAGTTATAAAAAAAGCATAATAAATTAACTAATGAGAATATATCCCAACATCTATTATCATAATTATTGTTGCTTATTAGTTATAGATTGTGAAAACCACAATATGTGTTCCCTAGCAACAAACCACGAAAGTTTAATTAACTTTAAAAACTTCATTGAATTTTTGCATAAATATGAAGTTGATATAAAAGTCATTGTTGTATAATCACTTTTATACCATAGTTGCTGTAGTAACAGCCATGGATTAAAAATGTTTTTCCCCTCCCAGGACCATCCCAAAACTCCACACATCACTGGCAATGGAGTATGTCTTGTAATAAAGGGCCTGTTAAAGTAACATGATACTGGTTTTTAAAAAAATGTTTGTATGACATTTGCTCAAATATTTAACTCAGGAGCTGTCCACTTGACAGGAATGAGTCCTCCATGAGATGTGTAGAAACTCTCATATATCAAATCCTTCCAATTGCCTGCGGAATTTTTTTTTGTTTTTGTTGTACTACATAGGGTTCTAATCGCGCACAGAATAAAAATTAAAAAAAAGAAGATATAAAGTGATTATCATTTTTTAAAGCTATGAATGAAAATCTTGTTGTTTTTACTTGCATGAAGCTTTCTTTCACAAGTGGTTACTATATCCCTGTATAATTGACATGGAGAATTGCTTGAGTATAAAGTCTAGCCTGGTGAGCATCACTGGACATCATCATTCAATTACCACTGTTTTTGTTTGAAGGTGGCAGAAAGGGAACATACTGCACTTATCTTGTTGTCAGTGTTTGAAAGGACCTTCACGGCTAAACAACAAGATCTGCTCTTCTTATTTGGTCTTTTATTCCATTCAAAAAGGTAACTATGGTATAAAATAGTAAAACCATAGCAACACTTAGGATTATCGCTAAATAACCGCTTTCTACCTTGGGCTTTGCCGGATCAGGACAGTTTAGCGATGTTTGGGACTGCCCAGACGGCTTCCCATTGAGAGCCTATAGGAAGGTGGCTAATAAGCAATTAACACTCTATTCATATCACCACACACTAAAAGATCACTAATTATAAACCTGCAACCCACTGTACTTTTCCCCACTCTCTCTCTTCATATAGCTTAGCTTCTTATTTGTTTCTTTGAACTTTTGCCTTGTTGATAGACATTGCAATTAAAGTTCTATATCATGAACTGTTCCATTAGTTGTACAGATTATTCTCACATACTTCTTGTATTTGTGGGAGTGCCTTAGTCACTGCACACAACACGTTTGACTGAGGCTCCCTTTCCAGACTGACACTTGAGTATGCTCCGCTCTTTGAGATCAAGTCTGCTTCATAGTCAACTGTGCTACCTCTCCAATTTCACCTCACTGATCTCTGTTCCCTGTACTGCTCAGGTATTAATTGCCAGAGCTGAGTTGCTCGGCCACTTAAATCTCTACCCTGCCCCGCCCATTGCTCTGGTGACTTACAAGCAATAATCCCTTGAATCCACAGTTTAACTATTACTAAAATAACAGAATTATGACTAGAAAAGAGAGGAACACTAAGTTAATAGTGTCCCTCTCTTGAGGACCTAAGGGATTTAACATTTTCACCGCTGAATTTCGTCAGCTATGCTTTTGAGTGAAGCAACGCAGACTAGAATACACAACAATTTTGCCGAGGTGTTAATTCAAACTGCCATATGGCAGTTAAGGCAGTGAGAGGGTTAGAATCTCTCTGTCACGATACAAAAACTACGCAGCATCTTAATACGAATTGCTATTGAAGGACTAGAACTAGAGAAGTGTTGATTTATTTTATACTGATCATTACTATTTCTGAAAACTTCAGTTGGGGTAAAAAAATTTAGGTAGGAGACTAAATTTAGGGTGGGGGGGGGGGGGGGGGGGGGGGGGAAATGAATGTAGGGGAGGAAATCGGAAATCCCAGGGCTCCCATAGTCTATATGAAACCCTGGAATTAGATATGTAATTCTAAAAAACCAGTAAAATTTTTCACCATTTTGAAAATATTTTTCGTTAGATGTTTTCTCTCTCTTTCACAGGCTTTTTTAAACAATACAGAACTAAACATATTTGGTCGCCACTGGGAATCAAACCCAGAACCGCTTGTATAACGCACATTAATTGTTTAAAAAAGCCTGTGAAAGAGAGAGAATACATCTAATGAGTAAAAGAAGGCTGAGAAAGAAATTTTGAAGTGATAAATTACTTTTTTGTTATTTTATTTACTCCCCTATTTAGTACCAAAGGGGGAAGTGGAAGGGGAGGGGGGGGGGGGGATTATTGCTAGGGGAGCGAGTGAATGTGTGAAATAGTACAGGTAGTATCGACTTACGAAGGATAGTCCGGGTATTGTGTATGGAAGAAAGTTTGTACTAATATCTCGAGCGATGGTGTAGCTATAAACATTCAGAGAACAAATAGATCCTAATGTACAGTGATCAACCATTGATATATACATATCGTATTCAGTGTAGACAACTTGTCCCAATGTATAACTAATTATAAAACAGTAGACAATAATGTACTGTATGACAAATAATTATTTCTCCCTTTTGGTATTTTCAGTTTTTTTGTTACTGTAATATCATGTAAATCTCATGCTTCTAGGAAGTCCTATATTTTGGAAAGTTTAGCAAATAGGTCTGAATAACTTAATTATATGAGCATCACTTTTTATGATTATAATATTAAAGTTTCTTATCATGTATATATCTGAAGTGCATTGGCTAAATTAAACAAAAGGAACAGAATTCAGTCAAGTGTAGACTACCATGACTGTAAAGCATTAACATTATTTCCTAAGTTCTCATATCAATGCTGATATTTCCACACATAAACGAGGATGAAGCAATGTTTAACAAGCAATCTGTGTCACTCTGTAGCACATCATTATGGACTCACAAGAATGTAATGTTCATTGGATTATCACTGCTGTCTTGTGGATTGGTAGTGTTGGACCCCCATGTCATGTTGATCTTGGAAGGAGCGTTGGTATCTGATTCTTGATAAACTCTACAATGAGTTACTGAGTTCTACAAATCAAAGTAAATTATACGTAATGTGCAAGTGTTTTACAAAATTGATCACATAATTAAACTATATGTATAGGTTGTACCACAATGTGGAGGTTGGTATGGGATTTAGACAAGCAAAGGCCAAAGCCCCAAGGAAGTGCCAATTCCTTATCGACCAAATAGAGGGGTGCAACCGACTTGTGACTCCAGGCAATAGGAAATGCATAACAAATTATTTTTGACTACACAGTTCACTTATTCACCTCCTAGGAGGGTGGGTATGAAATATATTCACTGTGAATTGAGCAATTGGCTTGAATATAAACATGACTCCTATGTCAACACACACTTGTTAAAAGGCCATTCATTGATAGCCCTTGCATCTCATATATATTCTGTATCCAGAATATTTTTCAGTCAGTTGTTGTATCATACTTATCTCTCATACTACTCTACTTGACTTCTTCCTACTTATGGTAAATGTTAAATAATTAGTGTATATCTGACTCTGAACTGATCTATTTAGCATAGCTTCTAAGTAGTGGCATATTCAGGCCTTACAACCCTGAATAGATGTAAGACTAAAACACTACCCCAACTAGTCAGTAAACTTACTGGTACAATTTCTCTATCAGAGTCCTTTGAATCTTTACAATTCAGAGTTTTGTGGCTGTCTCCGGAATCCCATCTTCCCACTATTGTGCTGTTGGGATCTAGCGTCGTATTGGAGCGATCAGAATTAATCCTGGCCTGAACTAAGAACCCGAGGTTTGTACCAGAAGACCACTGAACTGTAGAAAATGTGTAAACTTAACATAGAGCTTATAATTATTATGTACTTGTGTCTCAGAATTAACATGTGGTACTCACCCCTTCATATATTATTATAAAAGAGGATATTGTAGCTAATAGCCAACTTTAGTCTATACTTTTGACTTCATTCTGACATACTTCTCCAATGCTTGTATTCATACATACTATGAAGCCAGTGGTGTATGTATATTTATAGTTTCTGTGTGAAACATTTCTTAAGCAAAGTACTATTGATTTTAATCGAGAAAAGTTGGGCATACAACATTTAGCTATGCACCAATCTCTCTGATACACCTCTGATTTATAGACAGGAAAAATTTGTTACGTGTAACTTTTTATGCCTCATCAAAGTAGAGTATTTCTCCATCAGTTGTGTAGATGAATTAAATCTGCTGAAAATGTATTACTTCTAGCTATGTCAGTAATACTATAAAGTGCTATACTTACACATGTAGCTGCAGTTTGTGTATAGAATGTTCCTATTGAAGTCCCTACAACACTTATCATCCTGCATCATGGGGCAGCTAGGAGTGAGGGTGAGACCAGAGCAACGTGTATTGGCAGTACAAAGGGCAGGGCTAAGCGTCATATTAAAAAACACGTGATTAATGGAATGATCATAGCATGAAGTGCTGGTAGCTCCTTCTGGTCTGGCTTGAGTGGAGGAGATCAATACCAGTAGCAGGAGACACATTATAGAAGCCATCAGTATTCTGAAATACATTGCCATTAGCTAATAATTTGAATCATGAATCTGCAGAAAGAGAACAAATTTGTTAGAAGTAAAGGGTTTTGTAATTACACACTTCATCAAATGCCCACTATATTGGTACTTATTCCTTACATTATCCCCCTTGGTTTGTTCACCCACACTACATTTCCTACCATGCAGGCCAGACTCTTTACCTACCGCTACCACCTAGAAAAGGTCAGTGAAATTTATGAATGTGTTTGGTCTCAGCACAACTATATAGTAGTAGGAAACTTAGTGTATGCAATTTATGTTGAGAAGAGATTTGTAGTAGCAAAAACCACACAGCTTTCTTCTTTCATCTTTTTTTTTTTTTTGTCATATACAGCAGTTCAACACAAAAGTTCCTGGAAAAACAATCCCGTGAATTGATTTGGTTTATATAGTGAGGTTACTACCACTGGAACCAATCATCTAATTCCTAGATCTACCAAAACCAAATGTGTATGCTTCTGTAGCATGTCTTTTGCTGCTAATATTGATATTCTCCTCCTACAGAAGCCATCATTATTGACTAATCTGATAATGAAAATTAGCATAAAGGGAGGAGAGAAAGGTTCTGGTAAGTACACATAGCAACAGTTTCAAAGTAATATCTACTGCCCAACTTAAATTCTGACCCTCACCCCTTCTTACCTAACAACATCCAAAGGCTAAGAAACTGTAGCCACAAATTATTTGTAATCCCTGTAGAGAAAGATTCGGGATGCCGGATCTCACCAGGGAATGCTAAATAATCGAGCTACATTATTTTGAATAACGCGATAAGCACGGTAGTCTCGCATAGCCTCGCGTGGCGAGGAGACCGACCCTTTACCTACCACTAGCGGTAGGCATAAGGGTGGTCTGGTTTTTTTTTTTGGGGGGGGGGGGGGGGGATAAAACTTGGGACTTCACAATTCTTTTTCTCAGCCCACCAACAATCAAAGGTAAAGGGTCGGTTTTAAAGCCTGTAGTCACAAAACTCAATTTTCAATTTTATTGTTTCAGTACTTTTTATTATCTAAGCGGAGTTAGTCTACACATAGATAAATACCAAACCTATATATGCCACAGAATTGGGCCCAGGAACTAAATAAACTAAGGCGCACTTTTGACAGATAAGGGAAATGATGTGAAGTTCTTACAGGATCAATTTTTTCATAGCATACTGTGCACTATGTATGGTAACTTCAATTATTCTTACTCTAAGATTTTCCCACAATATAGACACATAGTGGTAAAATTGTGTAGCAATCTGAGGATAATGTAGCTATGACTCTATCCATTGCTGGTGAGTGATCATTCATTGTGCATTAACATTCACTGTGGAATATTGTTTTATTTGAAGTGTACTTACAGGAAAGAAATGTGCTCTTTTGATGGAAGTAAATTATTCTCCAATGCTAGTTCCTTTTGTTTCTTGATTTCAATTCTAGATTCTCTAGCTCTTCATTCATTTTATTTAAGCTACATAGCTATGTACCTAATTGATAAATACAAAAGTTACATCTTCCCTGTTCATGGAGCTAGTGTGTCATGTATACATTTCTAGTCATTGGAATGGCTCACAATTTGATTACTCAACTTTTTCAAAATTCTTTACCATGTGTAGCTACTTAGGCGCTCGTGCAAATAAAGAGGTTGTATGTACTATACATGCAGAAGCTATGCATTAATCTTAATTGAGTTATACCTGAGAGTATCTTGCTCACTTCACCCACTCCATGGTTAAAAATTGGTAGAGTTTGAAGAACTTAGTTGTGGTGCTAAATAGGAGGCACTGCCTGGACACCCCACTTGAAAACCTAATATTGTCCCATTACTAAAAGTTTAAATGAACAAACTACAAGATAAGCTATTAATTATATATGCTCATTTGGTATAAAACTTGTTGATATGGAAGTTACAAGGGCTTGAAGTGGGGTGTCCAGACAGCACCTTCTGAAAAACACCTCGTGAGTTGTCATAAAACACCCCATTTTAACCGAGTCACTAATTCATATTACAATAAAATTAGAACTACAAAGTATTGCTGGATCTCTCCTAACATTGAATCACAATGACATTGTTTATCATAAATGATTTGTCACTGGCACAAAAATCTATAGACTCTCCCATGCACATAAAAATAGCACAATTGACCGCAGCAATTAACTATGACAAACAAAAAAAACAACAACAAAAAACAACAACAACAACAACAACAACAACAACAACCACAACAAAAATTGTTATCTATAATGAAAGACAATACAAAGCACCAGTACTACTAGCTAGCATAGAAATGATGGTGATGACAATAGGAAGCAAACAATGAACTCCTACGGAACCATCTATGATTGTACTGTTGACTCCACCTGTATCGTAATAGCAAGCATTCTTAACAATAAAGTTTTACTTATGCAAGGAAACAGTATGCACTTAGAACGCTTTGTTCCAAACCAATAAAATAAAACTACTAACTGCAAATAAAGTACAATTCTATATCAGTATACTGTCAAATATTGACTGAGCTTGTAGCTATGGAACAGTGTGCGGCTCATTGCACTACCTAGTCAAAATGTGAAAGGATTATTATACAGAAACACCATATTCCATCATTGCTAAAAAGTTGCATATATCCTAAACTATATTCTTGATTTAACCACAAAAGAAGAGGGAAGGGGGTGGAAGGGGTGACATTACTAATACATGAATTCAAATACTGCATGAACTCACCATTTTCTGTTGTAGGTGGTGGTCTCAATTCCTAGGGGGAAAATATGGAAATTCTGATAATTAAAAAAAAATAAAAAAATAAAAAACCCCGTTAAAACTATAAAAATTGGGGATTTAGGTTGTTCTGGCAACTAGAAAGGTTACCTGCCCTATTTGATGATTCTGTATCCCTAAGTAACTTTTCTTGTACCAACAGTATGAATAAGGATTTTATTCAAGATTCTACTGATATTGCATGACACAGCAGGATAAGCTTGTTTGGTTTGTTTTGTTTTTGTTTTTCCACAGGAAAGTGTCGCTTCACCTAATGTTTCAATTGGCAGAGTCTCAATCTCCACTGTCTACCTCTCCTGCTCCTCAGTATCTCTGTACTGTCTGTACATTTTCTTTCACTACTTCATTGAAGCAGTTATATCAGTTAGCTTTTTCTCACCTGCTGATATTTTTATTGACCCTTGCGTTCTCCAGCATTTCTGCCTTGCTTATACCCATTATGGTTAGCTACTGTAGATGAATACTCTTTTCCAACTCGGTTCAGAGACCCAGTGTTCAGTTACAATAGGTTAATATGGCACCTTAAGATTCTCCAAGCTGTTGGGTCCTGACTGTTAAATGGTTTTTGCTGTTGCTTCTGCTACTAAGTCAGGAAGGTTGTATTATCTTGATGGAATTGATGAGTGTCAATGTTGTTGAACGTGCAGAGCAAATTGAAAGTAATCTCTGGCATCAGCAGTATGCGCACAATAGCTCATCTAGTTTATAAAAACTGACCAAGGAACATCTTGTGTGTGGATTAAATGCTTCTCAGTTTGGAGATTTGAGCTTCTGCAAATCATGTGTGAATGGAAAGCTGTAAATTTCAGCTAGCAAGTGAGAATACAACAAAAAAGCCACTTGAGTTAATTCACTCAGATGTTTGTGGAAATATGAGTGTACCTTATTTAAGTGGTGCAGAGTATTTTGTAACCTTTATTGATGACTTAACTAGATATGTATGGGTTTATGTTCTCAAGCTTAGAAGTGAAGTGTTTAATGCTTTCAAGGAGTAAATAACATTGGTTGAGTAATCATCAGGATATGAAGTGAAGACAATTCAAAGCGACATTAGTGGTGAGTATATATCCAAAGAGTTTGATGGATATTTGAAAAACAGGAAGGAATTTGGCATGAACTGACCGCCCACAAGAATCCCCAACAGAATGGAGTGTCTGAGAGGATGAACTCGACTCTTATTGATTCTAAGCTGCTGAAGAAGTTTTGGGGAGAAGCACTGGCAACAGCTACATACATTTGGAACCGAAGTCCTACAAAGGCTTTGAAGAGTATGACATCGTACACCGATGACGACAAAAAGAAAGCTATACTACTATCATTGATCGGGCCAAGTGCCTACAAATTGTTGCGAAGCCTAGTGAGCCCGCACAAACCTGGAGACAAGACCTATCAGGAACTTGTCGAAATTATGAAGATGCACCACAACCCGATACCTTTGGAGACTGTGGAAAGACATAAATTCAACTGTCGGTGCTGAAATCCTGGAGAAAGTGTCGCGGAGTCGTAACGGCATTGAGATCTCTGGCAGAATTTTGCAACTATGAAGGTTCGCTAAGCAAGGTGTTGAGAGATAGGCTCGTTATAGGAGTCCAGGACCCAAACATTCAGAGACGGTTACTCGCTGAGAAGGATCTGACATTCGAGAAGGCTTTCGAGCTGGTGCAATCATTAGAACGAGCATCCGAGAGCGCAATGGCTATACAAAGCCAGGCAAAAGGAGCGGCGTCGCAGTCTGAAATGGTGCACAAGATAAAAGTAAATTCTCATAGTTCGAGCAAAAAGCCAGACAATCGGGATCAGTCACTGCCGCCTTGCTATCGCTGCGGGAAAAGTAACCATTCACCAGTGGCGTGCAAGTTCAAGACAACCACTTGCGACGGTTGCGGCAAAGTTAGTCACATAAGACCTGCTTATTTCAGCAAGAACAAGTCGAAACAGCAGAGGGTTGCAAGAGCTGGCAACGTTAGACATGTCCGTGAGAAGGAAAATGAAGAAGAAGCTTACGATCTAAACCTTATTTATTAACACTGGAAGTCGAAAGTAGACCATTCACTATGGAAATAGACACAGGTGCCTCGCTGTCAATTTGCCTACAGAACCCTCACAGCAGCAGAAAAGTATTACTCTCAAATTGAGCGTGAAGGATTAGCATGTGTATTTGGGGTAGAAAAATTTCATTCTTATCTCTATGGGCACAAGTACGTTCTCGCAACTGACCACAAGCCACTTCTAACACTGTTCAATGAAAAAAGAGCTGTACCTCCTCAAGCTTCTGGAAGAATACAAAGATGGGCACTCACCTTGAGTATATATGAATACTTTACGGGAGAAGATACCTGAAGTACCAGAGCCAGCAGAAGTCGTTCTCCTCATGGAAAAGTTGGAGGATAGCCCAGTAACAGCCAAACATATCAAAGCTTGGTCCAGAGTTGATCCAGTTATTTCTCAAGTCCTAGAATTTGTACATACGGGATGGCCCAGTGAGACAAACGATGTTAATCTCAAACCATACTGGAAGCGGAAGACTGAGTTATCAAGTTGTGATGGTTGCCTTATATGGGGAAACCGAGTAGTCATACCGGAAGTGGGTCGAGCAGAAGTTCTCCAGGAACTCCACGATTCCCACCCAGGGGAAACAAGAATGAAAAGGTTAGCAAGAATGTTTGTGTGGTGGCCTGAAATGGATCAGGAAATTGTAAATGTAGTAAAGAGTTGTGTGACCTGTCATAGTAATTAGACCAAATCAGCCAGTAGTTCCTTTGATTCCATGGCAATGGCCTACTAGACCATGGAGTAGAGTGCACATTGATTTTGCTGGACCAGTTAAGAACAATATGTATTCTAGTATTAATTGATTCTCATTCTAAATGGATAGATGTGCAAGTTATGTCATCTATTACAGCAACAGCAACTATTCAGAGATTACGGCACATATTCTCTCAATTTGGTTTACCTGAGCAGATTATATCTGATAATGGTCCCACGTTCACAAGCACTGAATTCAAGCACATAGTTGCCAACTTTCAGAATAATATAACCGGGGAAAGATCACACCCCAACCATATCCACCATGAATATCATTAAGTTTCAATGAATATGATTAATTATCGATGAAGTGACTTGTAGGTAGCTCTCATTTAATTAACACACGAGTATGCTCGAGGCTTGCTGAGCGCAATGGATGTTCTATTTTTATCCACCAATGAGTGTGCCTGAGGCTCAAGCTAGCTGAGTGCAGTGGATGTTCTATTATAATCCACCAATGAGTGTGCCTGAGTATTTTTATCAACCAATCAGAGTGCTGAGGTAAGATTATGTAGCATTAGTTTGGATAGTATCTAGACAAAAAAACCCCGGGGGAAAAGTCCTTCAATCGGCAGGGGAACAGGGAAATGCTAAAAAAACAGGGATTTCCGGTCAAAACCAGGAAGGTTGGCAACTATGCAAGCAGTTCTTACAGAAAAATGGCATCAAGCATGTGGCGTCAGCACCATACCACCCAATCACTAATGGGTTAGCTGAGAGAGTGGTGCAAATTTTGAAAACTGGGCTGGAAGTTTCTGGAAGGATGCTAGTTCAAGTGAGTACCTAAGCAGCTCTCTATTTTTAACTATAAACAAATGACAATTTTGAGTATCATATGACATCCAAGTGCCCCATTGATGCTACTGTGGCAGTCTCATAGGCCTTAGGATGTTGAGAAGCTAATGAAAGATTTTGATATCTATTCTACTAATATACAATTTTTTTCATTATCATTGCAAGAGATTTTATTCACGTGACTCCAGAGCAAGTAAATTTACCATTCTTTATTTTGTATAATGTATTATTAAAATGTGTCAATTGTTGTCATAATGATTTTGTTTCATTACTTATAGCCTCACCAATACTTTTTTCACTCTATGCTCCTATGACAATAATGAGTTTTTTCCCGGTTTTAACAGCCAATACATAAAATGACTGGATTAGCTGTATAATGCTGGTTACAATTGCACTATTATTATGCTCTTATTTAGTTATCACAAGGGTTAAAAAAAAGATGCCAATAGCTAATGCTTTTTGGAAGCATGAGCGGAGTGCTTGTTATGAACAAGCAACTATGGCACTTCTTATGGTGTCACCTCTACTATATAGCATCAGATGCTATTTGCAGTGGTTTGGCATGTCACACCTCATACCACACCCACTTCCAGGCCAGACAACTTAAAAAATCCGGAGCAGACTTTGCACTAGTCCGATTTATATTTAGTACATGGTCCCCTTAGTCAGCAGAAGGAATGCTAATTCAGCCCTCATTTTACAGACTGTACATGCTGAACATAACCATTACATCACACACACACCCATCCAAATGCTACCTTAGTTCCTGCTCATGTTTTGCGGTTTGCCTTCCTTTGTGTTGATATCATATACAAGGCTCCAATATATTGCAGGGGTGGATCCAGCACTAGGGACAAGGAGGGCCCCAAATATATTTAGCTAAAAACTCACTAAATTGATTGAAATAATAATTATGGATTGTATAATTATTTATGCATAGAGAGCACAAATTAGCATGTAATTGTCCTGTGAACTGTACTGCCTGTGTTGGTACATTTGTCCTATATTTCCAAACACTTGGTTAAGAGGGGGGAAGGCTAGCCCCCTCCCTGGATCCTCCCCTATATTGACAATATTTAATCAGGGGAGAAAAACCCTGTTTGTGCTACTATATCATTACATACATACATAGCTACAAAAAACATTATTCCCTATTTTTAAACTAAGGACCCCCAAAATAGTATGCATACTCACTCTTGTTCAATATAAATATTGCATAAATAAACTTACAAAGGATAGTTGTGGTGTCGTATATGGCAAAAAATTTGTACTAATATCACGAGCAACAGTATAGCTGGAAACATATAAGGAATGAACACATTTATATGGTGTCATGAGAGAGTGGGAAAAGGTATTCACCATATTTGTTGATTGCACAGGATAATAGCTACTACTTATTTACTATCACCCAGCACCACTTAGTCAATCACAAGTTGAAGAGTTGTAAGCTTTATATTATACAATTGCTGTAATTTATTCAATCATAATTCATTCATTTTCACTTTGCTTCTTACACTGTGATATAATCACTATGATTAATTTATTGTCAGCTTCAATTGCTGTCGGTAATAATATTGGAATTAATTTTGCTAGCTATCTACAGTATTAGGGGTGGATAATGCAAAATCGGGTATATGTTATATGTATATATGTATGTATGTATGGATGGTACGTATGCCTCTCAAACGCTCGCGTGGGGGGGCTTTTTTCTTCTAAAAACAGGGCTTTTTAGGCTTGACCCCAGTTTCTTGGGATACTACGACATTAACCAAGTCTTACTCTAAACTTGGGCTCAAAATTGTGAGAGAATTCCTGCGAAAACGCTCGTTTTTCAAGTTACAAACAGTTGCTGCGTCCGGTTACTAAGGCATTGAAGACCCTTTACCAGACTTAATTTTCAAAAGTTCGCCATTTTGGGAGGCTACGAAGTACCAATTATTTGTTGTCAATTCCCACCAGTAGTCAGAGTGCCTTAATATTAATGCTAAGGAGGCTACCAATACCCGGAGGAAGCTGAGGTAAGTACGTAATTCCATATTTGCTAGCTAAATATGCAAAATAACTCTGGCCTTTCTTTTTTGTAGCTAAGAGCTTGTTGTCAACAGTGACTGGTAAATTCAAACAGTCAGAATGGCTCAAATGTGGCACTACAAAAGTTACTACTGCTCAAGAAAATGAGGTAATAAAGTAATTTTGTTTTTGTTTGCTAAAATTGATTGTCTTTTGTTTTTGTAGCTGAGAGCTTGTTGTCAAGAATTCGAGGTAATTCAGATAGTCAAAGTAACTTAAATTTGATACTACAGAAGTTATCAATACTCAGGAAATTGAGGTAAGTAGTAATTCCATATTTGTTGTCTAAAATTACAAATAATAACACTGTGTGGCTCTTGTGGCCGATTAAAACTTTATTTTTCTCACAAATGAAGACAAAAATCAAGTATAAATAGATGAAGGTCAACTATGCATGGTATAGCTAAGTATTTGCCAACAGACAACACCAATTACTTTAATGGGTTCACAACACACAACATTAATTAAGATCAATTGAGACAAGGCAGTTCGTTATCCATTACGTGTTGCCACAGGACTCCCCTCCAGAACTGGCGTTGTCAGCTTGCTGCTTGGTGGACGGTCGTCCTCTGCGCCTGGGTTGGGCGAGACGGATTGCTTTATCCAGGTGGGCCGCCTTGAGACGATCAATTGAAATTGTGTTAGGTTTGCCTCCGTAGTCAATAGTAAAAATTTTTACTGCCCGTTCAATAACCCTAAATGGTCCTTCATATGGTTTCTGGAGAACTGGCCGATTCTCGTCCCGGCGAATGAACACAAAATCGCTGTCCGGGAGATCAGGAAACACAAATGACTTCGATTTACAGTGGCGCGAGGTAGGTACTGGTAAAAACTTGCTAACAGTGTCTCGTAGCTGTGGCAGGATGTCTTGTGGTAATAGATTCGCTGGTGTGGCAGCAACAAAATCACCTGGAACTGTGACTGGAGTCCCAAATAACAGTGCCTGACGAACATCCCAAATCTTGTTTCGGAGCTGAGCATCTTCTTAGCAATACCCAAGGTAGCGCATCCATCCAGTTGGGGCCTGTGAGTCGAGCTCTGAGCGAAGACTTTAAGTGTCTATGGAAACGTTCTACGAGCCCGTTTGCTTGAGGATGATATGCCGTAGTGTGGTGCAGTTTGATGCCCAAAAGCCGAGAGACAGTGGACCATAACTTTGAGGTAAACTGGGGGCCTCTGTCTGAGGTCACATGCAACGGTAAACCAAAGCGAGCAACCCAGTTGTATAAGAGCGCTCTGGCACAGGTCTTGGCATCAGTTGTTTTCAGTGGTATCGCTTCGGGCCACCTGGTAAACCGATCCACTATCGTAAAAAGGTATTTGAATCCTTGTGACGGCGGTAGCGGACCAACCAAGTCCACGTGAATGTGATCGAATCGTCTGTGAGGTACTTAAAATACTTGAGGTGAAGCCTTCGTATGCCGTTCATGCACCTTTGACTGTTGACATGGCACACAAGTTTTCACCCACTGCGCTACTTGCTTGCGTACACCTTTCCACACGTATCGATCCGTGATTCGTTTCTGAGTAGCTCGAATAGATGGGTGAGATAGACCATGAAAAGCATCGAACACAATCTTGCGAAAACTTGGAGGTACAATAGGTCTAGGCTGACTTGTCGAGACGTCACACAGAAGAGTAGCTTTCGTTGGACTGTGGTATAACCACCACACTTTCTACAAGAACACTAAACATTATGTTCTGTAGTTAGCTATCACTGATAATGCATTCATAAGAACTCTAAACATTATGTTCTATAATTAGCTACCACTGATATTGCAGTCATCACTTAATATTCCCACACATCCAATTAACACCATTACTTTTGTGCCATGTCATCACTCACTTAGCTTGTGCTGCTCAGACATATATAATGACTTGGCAGTGCAAGCAACCTTCAGTGTAACTTCTTGCTATTCAGTGAACCTTAATTTCTGCAGACTACTTAAGCATAGATTTGAACCTCTGTGTTTGGGCTGTGGAAAAGCATTTAAACAGCTTGGTAAACTGTCTAGTTGTTGCATTCTGGTGGCAGCCTATCTTGGTTGTTTCCATTTTCCCCCACATGGACCAAATGGAATCACAGCTAGGGTCAATCCTCCGAAGACTTGTAAGTGTTTATATCCGGATCGTTGCTTTGATCTTCTGCCATGGCTTTGAAGTCAATTCCTTGGTCGAAACAGTGCACCGAATGGATGATTGTGCGTGATAGTGCATCAGCCACTAAATTGTCCTTTCCCACTACGTGTCGAACACATGTGGTATATTCAGAAATTGCAGCTATATGTCTCTGTTATCGGGCTGACCAAGGGTCCGAAACTTTAGCGAAGGCGATAGTCAGGGGCTTATGATCCGTGAAGACCGTGAAATCTCTTCCCTCCAGGAAGTGACGAAAATGGCGAACGGCCAGGTGCACTGCCAACAGCTCACGATCAAAAGTACTATATTTCTTTTCCCCTGGTCGAAGTGGTTTGCTGAAGAAAGCTAGCGGTTGCCAGTGATTGTCGACTAGCTGTTCTAGCACAGCTCCCACAGCAATACTGGAGGTGTCCACAGTGACAGCAAGAGGGGCGTCAGGCTGTGGGTATACCAGCTCCGTGGCCTTGACCAAAGCATCCTTGGTGCGTTCGAATGCTGATATGGTGTCCCCAGTCCATTCCAGTTGTTTAGGCTTCCCCGCAATGGCTTGATACAAGGGTTGCATGATCCTTGCTGCCGAAGGCATAAACCGATGGTAGAAATTTACCATGCCCAGAAACTCTTGCAGCCCCTTCACAGTCGTAGGCCTTGTGACCTCCTTAATGGCAGCAGATTTGGCAGGTAGCGGTGCAATTCCATGCCTTGTGACCCGATGACCGAGAAAGTCTAGCTCTGACTTCCCAAACCTGTACTTGGCTAAATTGACTACGAGACCGAATTGGTGAAGTCGTTGAAATACCAGCCGGAGGTGTTGTAGGTGCTCAGCCTTATTGCGACTAGCAACAAGCATGTCATCAACGTATCCGTAAGTGAAATCGAGTCCTTGCAGAGTAGTATCAATGAGGCGTTGGAAGGTTTGTGCAGCGTTTTTTTAACCCGAAGGGCATACGGACAAATTCCCACAATCCAAACGGAGTAATAACTGCGGTCTTGGGAATGTCATCCGGGTGAACGGGAATCTGGTGGTAGCTACGAACCAAGTCAATCTTAGAAAACACCTTCGCACCAGCTAAATTAGCCACAAAGTCCTGTATGTTAGGGACTGGGTAGCGATCCGGCTTCGTCTTCGAGTTTAATCTGCGAAAGTCCCCACAGGGTCTCCAATCCCCAGAAGATTTAGGGACCATATGCAGGGGTGATACCCATTGGCTGTTTGCGTGGCGAATGATGCCCATGTCTTCCATTTTCCTAAATTCTTCCTTGGCGATTTTAAGTTTGTCCGGTGGAAGACGGCGTGCACGCGAGTGAACGGGTGGTCCGGTTGTAGGAATGAAGAGGTTGACACCATGTTTAGTGGTAGGATTGTCGAAAGCTGGCGTTGTGACATCCGGGAATTCAGCCAACAGCTTAGCATATTGATCCTCTGCTGAGGCAATTGAATCCCACTGAAATGCTGTAGATGCTATGCTATGAACGCTAATTGACGTGAAGTCGGAGGAATCAATCAATCGCTGACCCTTAACGTCCACAAGAAGCGAGTGAGCCCTGAGAAAATCTGCTCCAAGTAAAGGTTGAGCGACCTCCGCAACTGTGAAGGTCCACTAGAAATGCCGTTCGTCGAAGTGCAGCGAAATGGTGCGTTTCCCAAATGTGCGGATACAGCTACCGTTAGCGGCTGTTAATTTGACACCTTGGCGAGTAGAGGCTTTATCCGTCCTTGACGCTTTCAACACACTAACTTACGAACCCGTGTCTACCAGGAACCGACGCCGTGACACCCGGTCTCTTGTATAGAAGAGGCGATTGGTGTTGGTTTCGACCGCATTTGCTACTGCTTGTTGACCCGAAAGTCCACCTGGAAATTTGCAAGGCTGTAAGCACTTTTTCGCTTTATTACCAAATTTATTGTGGTAATAGCACCACTCTGAATTGGTGTCTTTTGGCTTCGTCGAGCCTGTAGACTTTCCTCCGGGCTGTCGGTGAAGGTATGAAGCCTTGTGGATTGCCGACGTATGGCCATGTTACAGCGATAACCATAACCAGTCTGCTTGTTCAGCCACTCGCCTTGGATCCGCAAAGTCCGCGTCAGCTAGTTGGAGTCGGATGGGGCCTGGCATTCGGTCTAAAAAACGTTGCTCGAAGAGCATGCACGGTCGATGATTATCCAATAAGGACAGCATCTCGTCCATCAGGGCAGAAGGCATATGGTTACCCAACTCATCCATATTGAGGAGCTTGCTAGCCCTAACACGACGTGAGAGTCCGAAGGTTTCTAATAGTCTGGATTTAGTTGCTTTGTATTTGTGGTCCCCCGGAGGGTGAGAGAGAATGTCCAACAGGCGGCTCGCCGTGTCCTGGTCAAGCGCAGCCACAAGGTGGCATACTTAGTATCATATGCTGTAATACCTCGAATTGTGAACTGAGCTTCCGCCTGTTGGAACCACGCCTGAGGTCAGAAGGTTGGTAATTTGATGCTGACAGCATTCTCTGCCATTCTGCTCTAAACAAGCGGTTTGGAGGTCGAGGTCACCACCGTGGCTCTTGTGGCCGATTAAAACTTTATTTTTCTCACAAATGAAGACGAAAATCAAATATAAGTAAATGAAGGTCAACTACGCATGGTATAGCTAAGTATTTGCCAACAGACCACATCAATTACTTTAATGGGGTTCACAACACACAACATTAATTAAGTTCAATTGAGACAAGGCAGTTTGTTATCTATTACGTGTTGCCACAACTGGTTTATTTTTTTATTGTAGCTGAGAGCTTGTTCAAGAGTTACTGGTATTGAGATTATCAGAATGGCTGATGTGTGGTACTACAAAAGTTACCATTAATCAGGTAAGAGATTGATTTTGTATTTGTTTGCTGAAATAAAAGGTCAGAACTGCAATTATAGTGTTTGCATGAACTAAGCTAAAACATAGTAACAATACTTAGTTTTGTTACTAAGTATTTAGTTACCTAACTATCAGGCTCGCTTGCCATTTGTGCTCAAGCACACCACTAGAATAGTTACATTTGTTATTCTTTTATCTCTAGTATAATTGATTTGAAATTTGATAAAAACAATCAAAATAGAATTTCATTAAAAATATAATTATTCTAAAACAAGTTATTATAATTATTAAATAATTTTATTTAATTATGGTTTAAAAAATTAAAAAGAGGGAGTCAGAGCAAGAAATAACCTTAACTCAATTAGTAGGATATAAACATTGTTATTCAATGTTATATGTTTCAAAGAATTATGATGCATATATGTAGTGGTATACAAAGTACTATTAAAAATACATAAACTGGCTATACATTCCATTCTTGAATAAATACATAAACTTGCTACATAAACGATTAATAAATATATAAACTTGATATTGAATGGCATTTATATTTTACTAATTAAGTAAAGGTAATATCCGACTCTCTTTTATTAATTGGGTAAATTAATTAAGTACTCAACATAATAAACTAATTTTTTATTGTGTAATTCAAAAGAGACAAATGTTAATGAAACACAGTTGCTTAACCCTTTCACCGTCAATAGCGCCATATGGCGCTTTTACCAATAAAAATTCAACCGCTCGCGATCCGATCCTAAATTTGGTCTCAAAGTACGCAGAATGAAAACCTTTAACAATGCTCTAAAATAGGCGAATTTTGTGTTGTCGATAACTAAGGAAAAAAGGGAAAAGTAAATTTGAATTTTTAAATTGACCGCATGTGTTGACCACAGGAGAGAGAATGGATGCCGACGAAGTTAATCAGCGCATATTCGACGACGACTTCGGTCTTTCTGAGAATGAAACTAGCGACTAGGAGTGTGAAGGAATATTTGCTTATGCTGGACAGCAGCATTTGGACACAGTTGAGCTAGCAACCCTGAGTAGTGGAGTGGAAGTTCATCCTAGTAGCACTACTGGAATCAACTTGGTTGTTTCAGGTAACTGTAGAGTAGTAAAATAAATGTAGTAGCTATATAAAATAATAGTTCAACAATAATTTTAGGGGTTATAGTAAGTAACATGCAAAATAGCTGGTTGCGAGTCAATATAATAATCAATAAAAAAAAAAAAAATAAAAAATAAAAAATAAAATAAAAAATAAAAAAATATTTATAATAGAGAGAGAGAGAGAGAATGCACATAATTAAATTGAACAGGAATCTTTTGTAACTTTACAGACTGAGTCAATTGACATGGATGGTCAAGCAAGTCGAGGTAGTTTCCATCTTCCATCATCCATAAAAGACTTCAGTCCTTCATCTACTATGAATGTCACTTCTCAAGGGTCTGGAGCAGAATCAGACATTTCTCAACAGTGTGTTAGTGGAAGTAGGTGGCATGTACGAGGAGAGAGAAGGAGGGGTAGGCGAGTAACAGTAAGAGCAAGGCCTAGCATGGGAGGAAGAGGAATAGGGGAAGGAGGCGTGTTAGTACAAGGCTTAGTAGTAGAAAGGGGCGTGGAAGACCAATCAATTCAGGCAGCATAAGTAGCAGTACTACTTATTTATCGGCTGCTACAATTGCCGTTCTCAATGAAATAGGTTCTCTGGTATGGAAGAATGAGGAGCCACAGTCATATACGCAGCAATACCCAAAGTCCAGGTCCCACTTCACCAGATGTTACTGGTGATAGTACTCCTGCTGAGCTTTTTTGTTGTTTCTTTTCTGATGATGTGTGGGATTTGACAAAGGAATAAACTAATCGTTATGCTGGTACCTGTATAACAAATAATCTTATTAGTCGTGATTGGAATGATACAACCGTTGAAGAGCTAAAGGCATTTGTGGGCATTTTGATTTTGATGGGAATTGTGAGGTTACCACGACTGGAATTATACTAGTCCAATAATTTTCCACTCATTAGTACTCCAGGAATTAGTAACACTCAAGCAGGTTCCATATGGTCATAATGGACATGATAAATTATTCAAAGTTCGGAAATTATCGAACTTGCTTTGTTCACTGTTTGAATCTGAGTTTCAAAAGCATCAATCATGTACTATTGATGAAGCCATGATACCTTTCAAAAGTAGACTTCTCTTTAAACAATAAATGAAAGATAAGCCAACGAAATGGGGGATAAAAGTTTTTGTTTTATCTGATGCTCCTACTGGGTATGTGAAGAGGATGCAAGTGTACACAGGTCAAGGTTTAGATAATTGTGTTTCTGATGTTGGATTGTGTACCCAAGGTGGTGTTAGATTTGATGAAAGGTTTTTACCATATGGGGGTTCAACTGTACACTGACAACTTTTACACTAGTCCTCTTCTTTATTGTAGGTTTTATAAGCACCAAGGCATCAATGCATGTGGTACTGATGTACGTCCCCAGAGAGGGGTTTTCCATCTGAGCTGATCATCAAGGCTTCTGAAATAAATCATGGTGTGTATCAGTATCTTAGTAATGGTCCTCTTCTTGCATCATGGGTTGAGAATCGCCATGAGTCTCGTGTTCAATGTGAGTACTGCAAAGTGCATTTGTGTATCATCTGAAAGAAACTGTTTAAAAAAGTATCACACCCTTGTAAACTTCACTTCATGAAACTAACTGCCCATGCTGTAGTTTACAAGATAATTATTATTCATGCCATGGTTTACAAGTGTTAATTACCACACATAGCTTGCTAGGCAACATAAACATTTTTTCTGTAATGTATATTTTATATAGACAATTTTTTTCTAGGTTGCTATGGACCATTTTAAAGTCCTGATTTTATATAAAAAAAATTCAAAATGTCTAAATAAATCCAACGGTGAAAGGGTTAAAACTGAAGTGCTAGACCGGATCCAAACGACTATGATCCAACTTATGACTATGATCCAACATGCAATAACTGTCAATATTCATACTCTAAATTATTGCATGCATTTATTAGTGTTTGAGGTGGTCCTATGGACTCACAAGAATGTGATGTTCACTGGATTATTACTGCTATGTTCTGGATTGGTAGTGCTGGACCACCATGTCATGTTGATGTTAGTAGGAGCACTGGAATCTGTTTCTTGATAAACTCTAGCATGAGTCACTGAGTTCTACGATGTAAAACATTTAATAGATAGTACATTTGCTGCGTAACAACAATGTGAAGTTGTCAAATCTCTATTTTGATGTCCTATTCTGCAATAGGTAGAAAGGGAAAGAAAAAACAGAAAAAGAAAGAAAAGCTTACCGATACAGGATCTTCATTAGATGCCATTGAATCTCTACAATTCAGAGTTTTGTGGCTGTCTCCGAAATCCCATCTTCCCACTATTGTGCTGTTGGGATCTAGCGTCGTATTGGAGCGATCAGGATTAATCCTGGCCTGAACTAAGAACCCGAGGTTTGTGCCAGCAGACCACTGAACTATACACATAAGGTCAGCATGATCAGTTCTACATTTTGAAACTGCTCAATTAATAAATATATATTTTTACTGATAAGTAAACAAGTCAGGAAAGAGAGAGAAGCACATATAAGTAAGCATAATAGACAGATGTTATAAAACATATTATACTGTTAACTATCAAATTGTTCATAGTATGTTTGAACGTCTATATAACTGTCTTCTCGTTTAATAAAAACCAAAAGTCTGGGAATTAGCTTTCTCTTCCCAACTAACTAAATATACACAAGAACAAGCTGTGTCAACAGTGGGAACCTGTACTCTACATACTGATGGTAGCTATACAGTTAGTCCACGCTACAATATTAAAAGTTGTTTTCATTGCTTGTCTCCTTGTTTTCATAACTTGTAATTGACGTTGGCAACTACACATGCTTACAAGCTTTTGGTTAGTTGTGAAGCTTATGAAATAGCTAAGCATGTGTAGTATCATAGACTTATAAAGTTTGATATCCTCGCACAACCATCACCGAATCACACAACCTTCTCTTGAAAAAAGGGGAAGCTTTTGGTACTAATGAAAAAAACAAAACAAAAAAAAACCACCCCATTTTGAATTTATACTAGTCTTAGATATAAGGGAGGATCCAGTGAGGGAGGGAGGGAGGGAGGGAGGGGGGAGGGAGAATATACTCAATCATTACTGTCTTAATCAATTTCGTAAGTGGTGTTGACCTAAATAAATTAGCCCTCCCTCATCCCCTTGCTGCTAGTACCGGATCCACCCCTGCATTGAGTATAGACTATTAACTAATTATAGTCTGAAATTTTGTCACTAATTTACTAAAAGTAACTACATCTTGCTCAGATGGACAGTCACCACCATCATTTCTCGGTGGGGGGGGAGGGGACCATTTCAATAACGTGCTTACTCCTAATCCTAACCTAAGTATTTTTTATTCAGCCACAATATTATGAAAGGATAAGTATATCATATATTTAAACTTACACGTATAGTTGCAGTTTGTGTATAGAATATTACTATTGAAGTCCGTACAGCATATATCATCCTGCATTGTGGGGCAGCTAGGAGTGAGGGTGAGATTAGAGCAATGTATATTGGTAGTACAAAGGATAGGGCTAAGCCTCACATTAAAAAACACGTGATTAATGAAATGATCATAGCATGAAGTGTTGGTAGCTCCTTCTGGTCTGGCTTGAGTGGAGGAGATCAATACCAGTAGCAGGAGACACATTATAGAAGCCATCAATATTCTGAAATACATTGCCATTAGCTAATAATTTGAATCATGAATCTGCAGAAAGAGAACAAATTTGTTAGAAGTAAAGGGTTTTGTAATTACACACTTCATCAAATGCTCACTATATTGGTACTTATTCCTTTACATTATCCCTTGGTTTGTTCACCCAAAAACTCTCTACATTTCCTACCACGCAGGCCAGACTCTTTACCTACCGCTACCACCTAGAAAAGGTCAGTGAAATTTATGGATGTGTTTGGTCTCAGCACAACTATACAGTAGTAGGAAACTTAGTGTATGCAATTTATTCTGTTGAGAAGCGGATTTGTAGTAGCAAAAACCACACAGCTTTCTTCTTTCATCTTTTTTTTTTTTTTTGGTCATATACAGCAGTTCAACACAAAAGTTTCTGGAAAAACAATCCCGTGAATTGATTTGGTTTATATAGTGAGGTTACCACCACTGGAACCAATCATCTAATTCCTGGACCTACCAAAACCAAATGTGTATGCTTCTGTAGCATGTCTTTTGCTGCTAATATTGATATTCTCCTGCTACAGAATCCATCATTATTGAAACTAATCTGATTCAGCTGTGGCTTTCATAGATGTTGTTAGTTCTGCATCTGCAACAGCTTGAAGGTGGGACATAATTTCTTTTGTAGGCTTCTTTCTGCAGTGTCAAGGACTACTTTAAATCTATCTTGGATGTTTGTTTGTGATTTCTTTATAGCTACACAGGTTTTGCGTAGTTTGAGGCCTAATGAAAATTAGCATAAAGGGAGGAGAGAAGGGTTCTGATAAGCACACATAGCAACAGTTTCAAAGTAATATCTACTGCCCAACTTAAATTCTGACCCTCACCCCTTCTTACCTAGCTAAGAAACTGTTGTCACAAAATTATTTGTAATCCCTGTAGAGAAAGATTTGGGATGCCGGATCTCACCGGGGAATACATACTAAATAATCGAGCTACATTATTTCGAATTGCTTGTAACGCGATAAGCACGTAGCGCATAGCTTCGCGTAGCGAGGAGACCGCGCCGGGGGGCGATTTTTTAAACGACGCACCCTTTGAGGACTTAGAAAAACTAGCAACGTTTATTAAAGGTCAAAGTTCATGGTGCACCAGATAGTTCAATCATTTGCGCATGCGCGGTGACCAAGAGTTTTTCCTATTTTTTTTTTTTTTGGCTTCCCGCGGTGAAATGCTTGCTACCATGCTGTCTTCAAAGTTTCTACTTCTGTGGCTTCTTGTGACTGTACCCATGCAGGATCCCTTGTGCTTTTCAGCACAATCTGGGAATTCTTTGTTCCCAGATCCAGGGGTGAATGCTGGGTCTTTTACTGTTCCAGATCACTTTCCTGATCCTGAACTGTTTTTGGAGTTTCTTTCCTCTTATAGCGATTGTTTCATCTTGATGCTTAGAGTTCTACTGTTATTAACTGCAATTTTTTTGACAAGGTAAGGAATAATGGTGTATGTATTAGAAGAAGAGGTTAATACACTTTCTTATTAGTTCACTATCTTGAAAATAACACCATTTAAAAAACTACAATGACTGACATATAAATTAAACAAATTTATCTTTAACATTTCATTGCTCCAGAGATAATACCCGACAGTCATCCACAAACTTATCTAAAAGTCGTCAATATCTTATGGTAAGTACAATACGAATAAAACAACAACATAACAACATATTGATATATTGTACATGATTAGGGTGGAGGATTGGAAAAGTTATGTTATGATAATGCTCCAGTCATATCTGCAAGTCTATCCATGGACGTAGTAATTTCCGAAGTTGCAAAGTCAGTGGTCCATCCACGTGGTCTAACAGAGATTCCTTCACTCACTTCCATTACCAAAGCCATAAGTCTGCTATGTAAACAAACAGAAGTAAGTGTGAAAAAATTTATATACATAAAATTTCCAATGGGATTGATGGACTATAATGGATTAAAACAACTTCAGTGGTATCATTACGACTTAAAATATAACAGCACCATAGGTAAGATTATGACTTGGTTAACCGAAACTGGTGACTTATATGGAATTAATACTAAAATAATTATGGAGTTCTTTAGCCAATCTAGCTCAAATCATGAAACAAAGCTGATAAATTTAACTAGAGATAATTGGATAACTGAAAATGAAATAAATGAATTGTTCACTCTTTTGAATCAGCAGTATGAAGATATTATGTGCGTAGTATGTACCCCAGATAAATGCATAAGAGATTTCTTGATATCGAAAAGCAAAGTGTTTCAGAATGGAAAGGTTATTTTGGCTCTTAATGTAGGACAAGACCATAGCAGTAAGTCCATTTATATTTCTGATGGAATAAAGCAAGGAAATCATTGGACATTATTGGCACTTAATACTGAAACAAAACTAGCGTATTACGGTGATTCACTGAGCTGGGATATTCCATCTAACTTAACACACATGGTTGAACCATTATTAGGTAAATTAGGAATAGAACTAAAGTTATACAATATTATAAACTTGCAATCCAATGAGAAGAAAGATCCGACAAACGTGTGTCCATTTTATCCCACCCAAACTTGCTCTAATGTTTGTGGTGTCATAGTGCTTTGTATGGCAGCTGTGATGTGCTGTAATTGGGAGAACTGGTACAGCTGGAATGAAAAGACTTCTCCCCAATGTTTAGTTAAACCTTCTAAGCACAGTACTCAGTTGAGACTTAGTGTAATTTCTTGGATTATTGAACGTAAAATAAATACCAGCTCAATAATTCACGATTTTAAAAAGCGGCAAGAAATTAATGATGAAATATGCACAGCTGAGTACAACAGTGAGAGTGGAGATGACATAACTGCTCATAATAATTACATAGCAGCAGTACTGCCTAGTAATTACACATACAAGTTTGTTGAAATAGATTACTGCAATACTCGAACCTATAACTTCAAATGTACCTTCAAAATACAATTAGAAAATGAACAAGAAGCAAGAGAATGGGTGCAACAATACAATCAAGTGACACAGGAGACCATGGTGTTTCAGCGCAGCAAAAATAGATTAGGAAAGCGAGTATGCAAGAAACTATATTTACGATGCCACCATAACCAACGAAAAAAAGAAATAACTAATTTGAGCTTGAAGACAACACACCGTTTACATAATCTTAAGAATAATAATTGTCCTGCACAAGTAAGTATTACTATATTAGCACCTCATCAACGTCATCGAGGATACTTAGTTGAGGTCATCCTACAACATAATCATAATCACACCATTAATGTAGCTGATGCTCTGAGATTCAGGCCTATATCGGACGAAACCAAATCCAAGTATTATGATTTATTTAAACAAGGTCACTCTCCAAGTAGTGCACACCTTGAATATGAAACAAATTTAATGTACCAACAAAACGCTCAGCTTTTAGCAGACCGAAATGTAAACCCTAAAATTAGTGATATCTATAATCTATTCAATAAATGGAGGAAAAATAACTTGGGAGTCCGCACTGGAAATGAACTCTTCGCTGATCTAGAAGCACGGATAAATAAATATAACGAAACTAACAAAGATCTTGGTGGTAAAGCTTCAGTACAACGATTTAATAACAGTGAAGGAAAACATGACCATCCTTTAATTTTAGCTATATGTACTCCTTTAATGTCTCGAGTTCACAAACACATACAACAAGCTGGGGAACTCGTATTTATTGATTCATCGTCCTCTTTTGATGACTATAATAATCCTATGTTTGTCATTTCAACTTCCTCTGCTGCTGGTGGGCTACCTCTAGGAGTGGTGGTTACATCAGGGGAGAGTACATCAATAATTAATTCTGCTATGACTCATTTAAAATATTTATTTCCTACATATAGTTTTTATCATAAAGGTAGTCCAGGCAACATAATTACTGATGACTCCCAAGCTGAACGAAGCGGTTTGAAAAAGACATGGCCCAGTGCATCACTGTACTTATGTGTATTTCACTTTCTACAAACCATGTGGAGATGGTTAGTTCATAGCAGCAATGAAATTCAGTCTCAGCATCGTCAACATTTGATGCAATTAATAAGAAATATGGTGTATGCTAAAACTGAATACATCCTCAATAATAAATACAAAGATCTAAAACAAGATTTAATATCCAAGCAGTATATAAATTTTAATGAGCATGTGAATACTTATTGGGAGAGACGACAAGAGTGGGCCATATGTTATAGAGACAACACCAGTACTAGAGGAATAAATACAAATAATTATGCAGAGGCCGGAATACGAATTTTAAAAGACATAGTATTTCAAAGAATCAAAGCCTACAATTTGGTCCAAATTTTTGAATTTATAACTGTAACTTTTGAAATGTACTATGAACGAAGATTGCTATCAGTGGCATATAATAGAATGGACAGATACATTTCACTTCGTCACAAAGGACTGGGAGCATACCAGGTAAATAATACGGATATAACTAAACACGATCGTAATAATTTGTTATACTTAGTTAAGAGTAATCACAGCGATCGAGAATATATCATAGATACTGAGAATTGGACATGTACATGCAGTGTTGGAATTACTGGCTTTCCTACAGGAGAGCCTTGTAAGCATCAGCATGCCGTAGCTAATAAATATAAACTGACTTCGCCTCATTTAATTCCTTTTTTTAATGCAAGGGGCAGATATTTGCATGCTGTGATAGCTTTAGGTGAAGACAGAGCAGGTACCCAAGCATTCTACGAAAGTTTAAAAACCAGTATGGCAGTAACAGACTCTGAAATGATGTCTACTAATAGTACAGAAATATGTGAGCCAAATGCTCCTATCTCTCCTAACAGTGACAGTGAATATGATTCTGCTGAAGATAATTTAGATACTTTAATTAATATACTACAGAAAGACACCAATGAGGGAGATGAGCTTATGCAAAATGTGTCACAGCTATGTTGCTCATTTGTGGATGATGTATGCAAGCGAATAAAGCAAATGGACACACAATATTTACATGGGCTAAAAAAGTTTTTTACAGTTTATTTGGACACTATTTCTGGCACTGAACCAGAATTATCAGCAACTCCGAAATTGAGCAGTCTATTACATACTTACTTCAAAAAAAATAATGAAATAATACCAGTAGCTGGAAGAAGAATAAACGTCCAGCCTACAGCAATTTCCCGTCGCCGAGAAGGAGCTCCTCGAGGGAATAAGATGGCAGTGAGTGGACGGCCAGTGAAGAGACCACACCCAGAATCAGACTGTGCTGTACAACAAAAGCGTGGCAGAAAAGAACATATAAAGCGAAAGCACAATCTGCGAAAAAATGAACTTAATAATCAAGCAAATCAATTTAAACATGGTCGTGGTCATTAAGACTCACACCACAATTTGTAACATTGTTGTTTTTTTTTAACTAATTAATAATCATTATCACCTACAGTACATTAATTCATAAAGATCCACTGTGTTTTGGCTTTATAACTTTCACTTATCATGGCTTAAATATTCTAAACCTCAAGCTACACACATACATACACTTTAGCTATACCCATGTCTTATTGTATTACACACAAAATTGGGCACTATTTGGAATCTGAAGACACTTCTGTGTATTAAATCAGCAAATCACAAGCACATCAGTATTAGAACAGAAACTTGTCATTACATGTGTACCACATGGTCTCAATGTATGCTGCTGCCAATGTTCACTCACTACTACTAACATACACATTACACATACAACAACACACCCATACACATGCGTACTACACAGATGCTAGCAAATTCTTATAGCTGCATACTGTTTTACTTTTGAATGGAAGCTCTACATTATTGGCGAGCGAACGAAGTGAGCGAGACACTCTCGAGCCAAGATCAAGGCAAAATTTGGTATATATGTTATATATATATATATATGGCTTTGGTACGTCGCCTCTCTTTACGTAAATAGGGCGGAGCTTCGTACGATCAGTACCATTTTTTACTAAGTTTCTTAAAACGTTTTTTAGCTGTTGATTTCGTTTCATGGCACGCAGGAATATTCTAAGCCTATACATACATAGGCTCGCTAGAAAATATAAATACAGCTTTTGGTGTCAATAGGCTTCATGCTACTAGGGGTGTATTCAAAGCACACAGTGTGGCGAGTGAGCTAGCCCAGTATACAAAAACGTCCTGTACCATCAATAAATGGTAAAGTATCGTCAATTTAGCTGTGGGGGTTTTTTTTTGTTGTTGTTGTTGTTTTTTTTCCAATTCTTTTCTTTTTTTTATAGCTGGGCTGACTCACTCGCCACACTGTGTGCTTTGAGCGCACCCCTAGTTATTATTAGCATTATTAAGGTGTAAGGCTAGTCATTGTGCTTACCACTTAGGAAGGGTTAAACGATATGTATGTGTGTGTCATGGAAACCGTTTTTATATAATGACTAAGAATCAACAAATAAGAATTTATGTATAGATATATACATGTGAAGCAAGTAAAAATGACAAAGATTGTGAGTTTCAGCCAGAACGGACACTAGCTCAAAAGGCTTTGGAGGAAAGTGGTAGTAAAATGGTTATTGACTGAAGCCTCTCTCCATATCAATGTCTTATGTTGCTGTTGTTTGAGTTCAATGAATGCATGTGTGCGTGGATGAGATTCCTCTGGGTAAAAGGGCATTGAAATTCAAACAAACCGGGAATTGCAACAAATTTGATAAGGCAAAGTCCCCAGACCCTATTATGAGTGGAGCATTTAGGTAAAGGGTGTGGGAAACACAAGAAAAGTATCATTGTTCAACTAAAAACTGATTTCTGTAGTAGGCACTCTTGCTGTCCAAAAATACATGGAATTCACAGAATTTTTTTTAATGTACACGTAGCTAACAATATGTTGCAATGGGATTATATGGTAAGGATCATCAACTAAATATCTAAGCATGCACAATATGTATTTGTTTGCAGTAAATTTTTAAGACGTACTGTAGTAGTTTAATGGCAGAATCTTTAGCTGGTACTAGTGAGACCTTAATGCTACAGCTACACTAGCAAAAAACAACAGCAACAACAAAAAACAACAACAACAAAAAAACAACAACTAACAAACACACTTTATAATCAGGGTTTGATACAGGATTTTTGACTAGGGGGAGAGGGGAAGAGGGAGAACATCAGTGTCACCAGTCGGTGAGTTTAGTAGATGTGCATATATTCTGAACTTCAAAAAAAAAAAAAAGGTATAAAACACTGTGGGACGAGAAAAAAACAACAACCTAAAGTAGAAATTAGCGAGCGAGCGAGTCACTCTTGGGTCTAAATCAAAGTCTTAAAGCACAGAGTGGCGAGAGAGCCAGCCCAGCTATACTACAAACTGGTAGCTAAATTGTCAAAATATTTACGGCAGCCGAAGTTATAACTTGAAACACCTAATGATACTTTACCTTTTATGTGCCAGTGGTGACTGACATGACTGCACTTAATTAATTATTTATGTTTCATGTAACGTTCCCATTCAATACATTTCCTGCTTAGAGCACTATTAATTTCTCCACTGTTGTGGTATTACCATACATGAAAAAGACGCTGCTATAGTATAATAATAATAAAATAATAAATAAATAAATAAATACACAAACAGTTGACAGTTAGACTAGCTCAAGATCAGCCAGTTTCGCAAGGTCTAAGAGTCTTTCACTAAAAGGTCGTCATAATTCTATCAAATTTTCACACTCCAGATAGTTCCTTGTTTGCTTGCCAACATTAATAAGTGTTATTACAAGACAAATGAAACTAAGAGACTCACTGAATGGTTCATGAGTGCCTTGAGGCACAGCACACAGATGTGAATGTCTGAGGACTCCGTGGTGGCCCGTGCCTGAGGCTGACGACCAGTTGAGGACTTGGGCTTAGTGACTAGAGGAATCATGGTGTCACTACTCCGGAGTCTTAGTAGAGGAGGTCGAGTGACAACTCAGGGAGCTTCCTACAACACCAACCACGAGGTAATGTAAAGAACATATACGTTTACCTGTCACCAGTTCGTGGCATGTATTTCTAGGCTTCAGAGTCTCATAATAATAGCTTGTTATTTATTTATTTTTATCGTGTGAGTATGTGCTTGTGTGTTTCTTTTATGTGAGTGCCTATGTTTGCACTTGTGACATATCATATACACATCTTTTTCAACGCATTTTCACAGTGTTCTGTAACTTTCTTTGTTTTCATGATTACATAATAGGACACCTGGACTTTCAACCGCAAGGAGGGGATTCCTACAGTGGATATTATATAGGAATCTTTATGATGCCATGGGCTACAGGACTATCCCATAATACACACAGTACTGTACCATACCAGCATAGACTGACAGGAGACTATATACTAGTATAATAAGATACACCATAAAGTCACAGTCTTCACTCACCTGACTTCCAACTGGTATCTGAACATCATGTAGCTCACTAGCTCTCGGAGACCACTCCTCTCACTCAGAAAATGTTTCACCCAGCTATATCCCACACAAACAACAAAACAACAACAATCATGACTGCAATATAATGAAAGATCCATCCCAGGTAAGGTTGTTCTGCATTGTTCCAACACAACTGGAACCTTACAGTAATACCAAGAAATGCCTTTGAGTGATCTCTTTTTAAAACCCATCAGACAATTGTCTCTGAACAAACACACACACTTACATAATACAAATCCTATGGAAATACTGCAGCTGGAATTCCTACTAATTTACTATAATAAATGTCAGCAGAATCCTATACTCTCATTCTGACTATAGCAGTCTTACAAATGCTGGCTGAAGCAAAGAAATGACTCGTACAAAAAAGGAAGTGTGCAACGTAAGAGTGGAACGCCTGCAACTATATTTAGAGAGGAACAACAACCTTACCAACATTTCTACAGTTTGGGAATAATAATGTATATACACACACACACACACACACACACATGTACACACACACACACACACACATATGTACACACACATATATGTACACACACACATGTGTGTGCGATACCAGAAAGATTAATGAAATGTTCTGATCAAATAGATATCAATATTAAATAGACAAAAGTAAAGCAACAAAAAAAATTAAAACAAGAAACAATAATAACAATAACAACAAAAAAAATAAAAATAACAATAAGAACATCAACAACAACAATAATAATAAAAGGAGGTGAAGCCTGAAGGTAATTTGTCTCAGCCAAATACTGTACATATGTACTTGTTCAACAATACATATACGTATATGAGTTTACAATGACCAGTTTACATTGATAATGTTTGTACGCCTATTTTAAAGAAACCTACTTACAACAAACAGGACAAGTATACACAAACAGGACAAGTCAAGTATAGAGATGTCCTAAGCCTATTCTAGTGTAAGGTTGGGTATAGGCATCCCAGACTAGGTGAACCACCCATTCAATTAATATTTAATCAATAACCAAAGTGGGTGTGTCTTTGAGGTGGGGTCAAAACACTTTTATCATATACTATGCAACAATTCTCTAATAATGGCTTATTTTCTAAGGAGTACCTAAACTGCAGGTAGACAATTCATGGAAAGGTGCTGGGCAAGGGTTAGATAAGGGTATATAACATGCACAGTAATTTTATGCCACAAGCTACCAGTACACACACACAAACACAAACGCATCATGCAATCAGGTTAACTTACGTTCCAGCTATGGTCAAAGTACCGACTCCCCTCTACTTCCCTTCACTATTCTCCACAACAGCTCGGGATAAGTTGGACAAGACTTCGCTGTCAGTGTCTTGACGAGAAAAAAAAAGCAACATAAGGTTCAAAGTATAAAATATCTTGTACTTTGTACCTAAGTATTTCCAGAATTTTTTCTAAGTCCTCAAAGGGTGCGTCGTTTAAAAAATCGCCGCCGGGGGGGGGGGGGATACGCTACGAGATAAAACCTCAGCCTACCAACAATCAAAGGTAAAGGATCGGAACAAATTGATCTTGTAAGAACTTCACATCATTTCCCTTATCTGTCAAAAGTTAGCCTTAGTTTATTTAGTTCCTGGGTCCAATTCTGTGGCATATTGGTTTGGTATTTATCTATGTGTAGACTAAAATAGTGGTAAAATTGTGTAGCAATCTGAGATAATGTAGCTATGACTCCATCCATTGCTGGTGAGTGATCATTCATTGTGCATTGACATTCACTGCGGAATATTGTTTTATTTGAAGTGTGCTTACAGGAAAGAAATGTGCTCTTTTGATGGAAGTAAATTATTCTCCAATGCTAGTTTTTTTTGTTTCTTGATTTCAATTCTAGATTCTCTAGCTCTTCATTCATTTTATTTAAGCTACATAGCTATATATGTACCTAATTGACTAATACAAAAGTTACATCTTCCCTGTTCATGGAGCTAGTGTGTCATGTATACATTTGTAGTCATTGGAATGGCTCACAATTTGATTACTCAACTTTTTCAAAATTCTTTACCATGTGTAGCTACTTAGGCACTCGTGCAAATAAAGAGGTTGTATGTACTATACATGCAGAAGCTATGCATATATTATACATAAATCTTAATTGAGTTATACCTGAGAGTATCTTGCTCACCTCACTCACTCCATGGTTAAAAATGGGGAGAGTTTGAAGAACTTAGTTGTGGTGCTAAATAGGAGGCACTGCCTGGACACCCCACTTGAAAACCTAATATTGTCTCTATATAGTTAGCCATTACTAAAATGAACAAACTACAGGATATAGCTAAGCTATTAATTATATATGCTCATTTGGTATAAACTTGTTGATGTGGAAGTTACAAAGGCTTGAAGTGGGGTGTCCAGACATCACCTTCTGGACAACACCTCGTGAGGTGTCATAAAACACCCCATTTTAACAGAGTCACTAATTCATATTACAATAAAATTAGAACTACAAAGTATTGCTGGATCTCTCCTAACATTGAATCACAATGACATTGTTTATCATAAATGATTTGTCACTGGCACAAAAATCTATAGACTCTCCCATGCACATAAAAATAGCACAATTGACCTCAGCAATAAACTATGACAGAAACAAAAAACAAACAAACAAAAAACAACAACAACAACAAAAATTGTTATCTATAATGAAAGACAATACAAAGCACTAGTACTACTAGCTAGCATAGAAATGATGGTGATGACAATAGGAAGCAAACAATGAACTCCTACGGAACCATCTATGATTGTACTGTTGACTCCACCTGTATCGTAATAGTAAACATTCTTAACAATAAAGTTTTATTTATGCAAGGAAACAGTATGCACTTAGAACGCTTTGTTCCAAACCATTAAAATAAAACTACTAACTGCAAATAAAGTACAATTCTATATCAGTTTACTGTCAAATATTGACTGAGCTTGTAGCTATAGAACAGTGTGCGGCTCATTGCATTACCTAGTCAAAATGTGAAAAGATTATTATACAGAAACACCATATTCCATCCTTGCTAAAAAGTTGCATATATCCTAAACTATATTCTTGATTTAACCATAGAAGAAGAGGGAAGGGGGTGCAAGGGGTGACATTACTAATACATGAATTCAAATACTGCATGAACTCGCCATTTTCTGTTGTAGGTGGTGGTTGAGTTGTAGGTGGTGGTTGAGTTGTAGGTGGTGGTTGAGTTGTAGGTGGTGGTTGAGTTGTAGGTGGTGGTTGAGTTGTAGGTAATGGTTGAGTTGTAGGTGGTGGTGGTACATATGGTCTCAATTCCTAGGTGGAAAATATGGAAATTCTGATATACAACTAATAAAAATAAAAAATAAAAATAAATAAATAAAAAAACCCCATTAAAACTGTAAAAATTGGGGATTTAGGTCGTTCAAAAGCTCTAAAAATTGGGGATTTAGGTCGTTCAAAAGCTCTAATAATTGTGGCAACTAGAAACGTTACCTGCCCCATTTGATGATTCTGTATCCTTACTTGTACCAACAGTATGAACTTAAGGATTCTTTTCAAGATTCTACTGATATTGCATGACACAGCAGGATAAGCTTGTTTGGTTTGTTTTGTTGTTTTTTTTCCACAGGAAAGTGTCGCTTCACCTAGTGTTTAAATTGGCAGAGTCTCAATCTCCACTGTCTACGTCTCCTGCTCCTCAGTATCTCTGTACTGTCTGTGCATTTTCTTTCACTTCTTCATTGAAGCAGTTATATCAGTTAGCTTTTTCTCACCTGTTGATATTTTTATTGACCCTTGCGCTCTCTTGCCTTTCTGCCTTGCTTATACCCATTATGATTAGCTACTGTAGATGAATACTCTTTTCCAATTCGGTTCAGAGACCCAGTGTTCAGTTACAATAGGTTAAAAAGGCACCTCAAGATTCTCCAAGCTGTTTGGTCCTGACTGTTAAATGGGTTTGTTGCTGTTGCTACTGCTACTAAGTCAGGAAGGTTGTATTATCTTGATGGAATTTATGAGTGTCAATGTTGTTGAACGTGCAGAGCAAATTGAAAGTAATCTCTGGCATCAGCAGTATGCACACAATAGCTCGACGTCTAGTTTACCAAAACTGACCAAGAAACATCTTGTGTGTGGATTAAATGCTTTTGAGTTTGGAGATTTGAGCTTCTGCAAATCATGTGTGAATGGAAAGCTGTAAATTTCAGCTAGCAAGTGAGAATACAACAAAAAAAGCCACTTGAGTTAATTCACTCAGATGTTTGTGGAAATATGAGTGTAATGAAATCATCAGGATATGAAGTGAAGACAATTCAAAGCGACATTAGTGGTGAGTATATATCCAAAGAGTTTGATGGATATTTGAAAAACAGGAAGGAATTTGGCATGAACTGACCGCCCACAAGAATCCCCAACAGAATGGAGTGTCTGAGAGGATGAACTGGACTCTTATTGATTCTAAGCTGCTGAAGAAGTTTTGGGGAGAAGCACTGGCAACAGCTACATACATTTAGAACCGAAGTCCTATACAAAGACTTTGCAGAGTATGACCTCATGTGAAACATGGACAGGTGTAAAACCCAATGTGAGTCATTGTGAAAGATTGGAAAATTTCTTCAACTCTAACGGACACACCGATGACGAAAAAAAGAAAGCTATACTGCCATCATCGATCGGGCCAAGTGCCTACAAATTGTTGCGAAGCCTAGTGAGCCCGCACAAACCTGGAGACAAGACCTATCAGGAACTTGTCGAAATTATGAAGATGCACCACAACCCGATACCTTTGGAGACTGTGGAAAGACATAAATTCAACAGTCGGTGCTGAAATCCTGGAGAAAGTGTCGCGGAGTCGTAGCGGCATTGAGATCTCTGGCAGAATTTTGCAACTATGAAGGTTCGCTAAGCAAGGTGTTGAGAGATAGGCTCGTTATAGGAGTCCAGGACCCAAACATTCAGAGACGGTTACTTGCTGGAAGGATCTGACATTCGAGAAGGCTTTCGAGCTGGTGCAATCATTAGAACGAGCATCCGAGAGCGCAATGGCTATACAAAGCCAGGCAAAAGGAGCGGCGGCGCAGTCTGAAATGGTGCACAAGATAAAAGTAAATTCTCATAGTTCGAGCAAAAAGCCAGACAATCGGGATCAGTCACTGCCGCCTTGCTATCGCTGCGGGAAAGGTAACCATTCACCAGTGGCGTGCAAGTTCAAGACAGCCACTTGCGACGGTTGCGGCAAAGTTGGTCACATTAGACCTGCTTGTTTCAGCAAGAACAAGTCGAAACAGCAGAGGGTTGCAAGAGCTGGCAACGTTAGACATGTCCGTGAGAAGGAAAATGAAGAAGAAGCTTACGAGTTGTTCAATACCCCTTCAACTGGAAAATCTAAACCTTATTTATTAACACTGGAAGTCGAAAGTAGACTATGGAAAGTAGACACAGGTGCCTCGCTGTCAATTATTTCAGAGAAGACTAAGAATAAGCTATGGCCTAGCAAACGGCTGTTGCCTACATCTGCTAAGTTGAAGACCTACTCGGGGAGGAGCTGCAAGTAAAAGGTGCAATGAAAGTTAAAGTAAGACACAATTCGCAGAATACAGAGCTTTTGCTGACTGTGGTATACGGCGATGGTCCTAATCTATTAGGTCGAGATTAGATGGATAAACTCAAGCTAAATTGGCAAGAGATTCATTGAGTATATAACAGCTCTCTACAGGACATTCTCCAAAAGTATCAGGCGTTATTTGCTGAGGGTATTGGAACTTGGAAAGACTATAAAGCCAAGATAGTAGTAGATTCAACGGTTCAACCACGTTTTTGCAGACCACGTTCAGTCCCTGATGCTATGAGGGCATTGGTGGAGGAAGAACTGGACAAATTGCTGGAAGGAGTCATTTCTCCAGTACAGTATGCAGATTGGGCTGCACCAATTGTACCTATCCTCAAGCGGGACAAGAAATCAGTAAGAATTTGTGGAGACTTTAAACTGACAGTCAATCAAGCTTCCAAACTAGACAGATATCCGATTCCCAAAATCGAGGACCTATTATTTGCTAAATTGAATGGTGGCAAAATATTTTCGCAGCTAGATTTAAGCCAAGCATACCAGCAACTGCTTCTGGAAGAGGATTCCAAGCAATATGTGGTGATTAGCACTCATCGAGGATTATTCAGAAACAATCGACTGCCATTTGGTGTGTCATCTTCCCCTGGCATATTTCAAAGGGCTATGGAAAGTTTACTGCAGGGCATACCTAATATTGTAATTTATTTGGATGACATACTTATAGCTGGTTCATCAGAAGAAGACCACTGTGGCGGGACGGTCGGAGAAAAGCCCTAGTAGGCTGCCACCAGAGTTGTACTCTAGACCAATTTAGCCCGAGGCGGTCAAACCTTCCAATCTCCCAAGGTTCAATTTGGATAGATCAGACGAGGGCTTGTGCTTAACAAAGATTGAGCATGAGTACAACTGAAAGGGCGCATGCTCAACCAGCCATTATATAGACAACTGGTGAAGCACGTGCGGTGAGTGGTCGTGAGACGTAGACAGAAATGACGTGATGTTGTGCGTGATGACGAATACGTATGAAATGTAAATGATGCGTAAGGAAATAGTGCATGTGCGTTCTTAGGAGTGAAAATGGTGGGCTGTACCACCACATCCCCCCCTCCCCTAGGAAGCTAAATTATACACAACTGAAAAACAAGGCGGAATGATACAAGGAATAACACAAAGATGACAAAGTTCAACAGGTCCAAGTGTTCTATGGCTGACATTGTCAGTCTTCGTTAGACCAAGACTGTCTGGACATGGCGTCCGCGACAGGGTTCGCTGCTCCCTCAATGTAGT
>WLWD01005850.1_pt1 | contig 153852 bp, 85 predicted proteins | sample 6712731 | NCBI WGS metagenome assembly WLWD01 (sample SAMN12718690, study PRJNA576275) | sponge metagenome | isolation source: marine sponge | host: Mycale hentscheli | place: New Zealand: South Island, Marlborough, Capsize Point | collected 2014-11-01
TTGTTTCCAAGCTTGCCTATATAGAGTGGTTTACAATATTTCCTTACTTGTGTCTAGTATTAATATTATTATTATTATTATTATTATAAGCTGTTGCTTTAATTTACATAGAGAGGTATGTCTGAAGAAGATGGTCCTCGTGGTCATGGTGTCCAATGTCAGCAGCAATGATTATCTCTGAACTGAGTCTTTACTGCCATTCCTGCTCATAATTTATTAATTCTGTCTAGTAACTCCCAAGAAACTTTAACTAATGTTCTTATTTATGAGTAATTTTATACACAATCATTTCATTAACAATTTAATTGTATTTCCATCCTTATTTTATCTATATAAATAACACATATTAAATGTGCAACATCCAGACAAGTACATGCTTACCACAAAATCTGTAGCTAAATTAAATATTAGCATGTTACTTATTATGCAGTCTGATATCAATTATAGAAAAATAACATGTATATGGGGAAAAAATGAAGACCAAAAACAAGCTGTATTGTATGAACAAACTATGTAGCTAACTCAAAAATTTTGGGCCAAATGTAAAATGTGGATAATTCAGTGTTGGCGCTTGGATGATTACAAAAAAAAAAACAACAACAAGGAAAATGGACCTCAACTTACAGTAACAATAATTTCAGGCCCAACTAGGAAAAGTGTTTCCCCTCTCTCTCCGATTCTGGCGCGCGCGCTAACGCCTTGTGCTCCGCCCACGCCAGGCGCGTGAGCTGGAGAGATACACGTTTTTTGCGTTCGCGGCTCTGTAAGTCTAAGATTTTTTGCTTTGTTACTGAGTTAGTTTTGTGCTATTTACTGGTCGGTGTTTTGACTACATTTGGTTAAAAAAAAGTATACCAGTTCAATTGAGCGGACTGCTGGGATGGCGTGCCATCATTGTCCACCCAATTCAACGGTGGAAGGACTTGGATACCGATTGGGGAGAACTCTGGGAAGTGGTTCTTATGGTGTTGTGAAAGCTGCTTTGTCACCATGCAAGACCAAAATGGTTAGTAACACTAGTTATATTAACTAGCTAGTTAAACAGCTAATTTTGGTGGTAGGCTAGTTTGTTAGTAGTACAGTAGAAGTAGCAGTAGGTTTACTTAACTCTTAGCTTTGTCTACTTATCAGAAATGTTGTTTAGTAGTGGGTGGAAGTAACTAATAGGCTAGAGTAGTAGTAGTAATTAACCTGTTACTTGTTGGTATTGTTGTGATAGTTGAGGTTAGTAGTAGTAGTAGACAAACGAAAAAGTAGTATACATGTAGTAGTAAAAGTACTGAGTCTTGTTCAAACTTGTAATATTAGAGTAGTAAATAGTAGTAGAGTAGCAGTAGTAGTAGTAGTAGTAGTAGTAGTGAATAGTTGCTGTTACTTATTGTGTCAGGTGGCTCTCAAATACATGGATAAGAAGTCAGTGTGTGGAGTGTCACTGGCTAGGGAGATAGATCTTCTCCTTAGGCTTTCACACCCATACATCGTGGAAGTGTTTCGTGTGGTGGAGTCTACTGCATGGTGTGCTGTAGAAATGGAATTGGCAGCCAATGGAGATCTTGTGGACTACATACATGGGAGAGGTGGTGGCCTTCCTGAGGCAGAAGCTCGCTTTTTATATCGGCAGTTATGCCAAGCAGTTTCTTATTGCCACTCTGTGGGCGTTGTGCACAGAGACATCAAGTGCGACAACGTTCTCCTGACCGAAAATATGGATGTCAAACTAGGAGGTAAGAGTGTTTCTCTTTATGTATATGTTGTACACATTACATCGTTTTTGTGGTTGTTAGTTGTTGATAATAGTAATTTTTTATCTATACATTAATTGTTAACTAATTTATTTGTTTATCAATTTAGTTAGTTATTTAGTTGGTTTACTGCATTTTGTTTAATTTATTTATTTGTAGACTTTGGACTTGCATTGGAGCTAAGGACAGCTTCAAATGTTCCACCAGCTGGATCGCCAAGCTACTGCGCTCCAGAGCTGTTCTTTATCTGGCAGAGTGGACAGGACCTTTACAAGGCAGATTCTTGGAGCATGTAAGTATTTGTCATGTCAGTCTATTTAAAGTGGGGTGCTTGCTAATTTTGATTTCTTTTCTGTTCATGTGACAACGTGTCAGGTATGATAAATTACATGTTTTCATAGTGACTATCTGATGCTGCTAAACTGCACTGCACCCACACAGCCGTTTTACAGTGGACATTAGCGGTTAAGCCTTGCAGTTTAGCCTCTGACTTTAGAGGTCAATAAACTTGGAAAATATTTGGAGTGGCTTTTGAGGGGTTTTCCCATGCAAAAATAACCCTTTTAGTCACGCTTCAGCATTACTGAACATTATGTAATCATTCGTGAACCAACTGCGTAGCCACTTTACCAACTTAGGAGGAGGAAGATTGAACAAGGCCAAAGGGAAAGCCCAGCCAGTATACTCTTGTGATGAGTACTCTGAAGATCTTCAGGCTTTTGTAGGGACTCCTTTTCACTCTGATGCAGATACTACATTTCCAAGGAAATTTTGTAATCAGTGCCACGTCAAATTAGTGCGGGTGAAGAAGGCCAGAGAGAGTGGACTGCCATTTCAACAGATTACAGCCATGGAGTGGTCTCTACATCAGAATCACTGCAAAGTAAGAAGCAAGTGCAATTAATAATAATAATAATAATAATAATAATTTTAATAATAATATCAATAATTGAGACACCTGGCAGAGGGAAAAAAAATCCCTCTTCTATTGAACCTACCCACCAGCAAAAAAATTCTCCTCTAACTCTCTCTATCCCTCTCCCTTTCTATTGAAACCTACAAATTTTTTATGTCCACAGTAAAGCCACTTTAAACTTTCATTACAATTGTGAAGTTTTACACATTTTTTTAATTTTTTATTATTATTATTATTAGATTTGCACACACTTCCAACAACACTCGGAGGGGGGCAGGAGAGTTAAAGGTACTAAACGAAGTGGTAGACTCAGTGGGGAAACTCCAAGAATGGTTGTGGAATACATTAATACCCTGTCCTCATCACCACATACCCCTTCTGCTGACTGTCATCCACAGTTTGTTCATACCTCAGTAACTGAGAAGCTCATCTACCCTATCTGCTTAGATGTAGTCCGTGCTCCAGTGCATCTCTACTGTGACAACACTGTCTGTGCCTATTGCTGCTGCACTCACATCCAAACAAGTTCTTCTTTGAAGTGTCCTTGTTGTAACAGACATGCACTCAACAGTGAGACCATGTCTACACCGTCACCATTGTTTCAGTCCCTTCTAAGTGAATCCATAGTTGTGTGTTACCGGAAGTGTGGCAACATGGTGAAACTACAAGATTATAATCAGCATTTAAATAATCACTGCAGCACTCACCATGTCATTAACCCACCTTCGAAGGTCACCCTGAAGGATGTTCTGAGTCTACCTAGCACCTCTCCAGCGACTCCAGTAGAGCGCCTAGCAGCACAACACCTTGTTAAGCGGCTAATGCATCAAGAGCAAGGTGCTCCTGGAGTAGTGCAGATTCCTACGGGTGGTCAGGTAAAGTAGGTTTTCCCCTCCTTCCACTGTACTAATAATAATATAATTATATTTGCTATCTAATTAATTACAGCCAATTACTTTGGTGCAAGTGGCAGGTTGCAGAGTTTCTTCATCAAAAGCCAGTACACGTACTGTGAAGAGGAGAACTGAAGTACTAGGATCTGTGAGAAAGTTTGTAAGCGGAAATGATAGTAGTGCCCAGTTTGCTGCCGAGGTCAGCTGCCTTACACAGTCACAAAGAGAAGAGCTTCTTCGGCAGGTCCAGCTTCCACTAGTCATACCAGTGGATCATACCTTGGCAATGAAGGCTGACCTTGCTATTCCATGGACAAAATTGAGAATACTGCGAAGGTGAAAAGCACTGGGAAAATACATAATAATAAATATTACTGGTTACAACAATAACAATAAAAATATACAATAATAATAATAATAATAACAATAATTTAATACATAAATAACAATAATAATTAAAATACGTTTTAAATTTTCTTAGATGGTTCAAATCCTTCAATGTGTCCATTACGAGTGAGCGCAAACAACGCAGCCTGGCCAAGGAAATAGTTGGAGAGGACTTGAAAGCTGAGCATGCTCCATTCTCGTGTGACATGGACGAGTTTTGAGAGGTGCCATTTGTATACCGGCCCAACCTGATTGCAGCCATAGCAAATACAGTGGACCAACATGAACGGTGTGTAATGAATCAAGTATTTAATCAATTTAAATTAAATTTACCTCAGGTCTGGTGATGGTCTAACATGGCACAAAGGAGCAATTCCACATACTGAGCTCTGGTTGAAACTAGGAGGGGACAAGGGTTTTCAAACTGACTCTGCAATTGGTGAATACTGCTCACCCGAATTCCATTAATATAAGGAAACTATGATGCTTTCCATTTTCAAAGCTCCAGACTCCACCATCAACCTACACGGTCCTGGATATGTACCAAGAGCATATCAGGGAAGCTCAAGGGATGCAGATTAAGTAAGAAATTTTGCAAATTTACATTATCCCTATTAGTGTCATAACAATTAGGGGCTACACAGTCCAGTTGTTTCTATCTGGCGACTACGAGTTCCTGTGTAGAATGAATGGGCTCAGTGGTGCAAGTGGTAAGTACAAATCTTTAATTTTGTCATGCAATGTGCACATCTAAAATTATTTAAAGGTCGGCACAACTGCTCATGGTGCCACATAACCAGTGCAGACTTGTCCATACCTCTATGTCAACGAGGCTCTTTTCCTCTGCGCTCTCTTCAGACACTGAGAGATGACCACTAGGCATAGATAAATATTGCTTTTTTTTCTGCCTAAAATTCTTTCTCCAATGCTCCCAAACTTGCCCTATAATTCTTTCAAAATGTGCCTATATTTCTCATTTATTGCTTGGCCAAAATTCATGTGATACATTGTGAATTACAAAAAAGAAAGTTTTTAGCGACTGTTATATTGTAGCATAACTGAAGCTGAAACATAGTCTTCCAGTGCTCTTTCCTGATTGTCTTTGAAAGAGTTTGAGAGCAGTGAAAATACCCGCTCTGCTGCAGCTGATGAAGGCTGGATTAAAGTTATGTATTTACATGCTCGAGCCCAATTAGGTAAGCGGTATTCATGGTCTCTCCACCACGCAACAGGATCAATTGCTGAACTAACATCTTCTGCAACTGATAGATAATTAGGGAGCTCTTTCTTTAGTTCTTCGATGACTGAAGATGGAAAGAATGGAAACACACTCAAATCATTTATATCACTTGGAGTAGGATGCATGGAATTGACCTTAGAGGGAGAAAAAAGACGTGCAGCTTTAAAAGCATTCATTGCTGGCTTGAGATCTTGGTCAAACTTGAGCTTGAAATATTCATATGCTGGCTTCAAACATGTGTCCGCATAGTCCAAGAGCTGTTTTTCATGAATAGAATTTCCATTAGCTTCTTTTTTCGTCATTGCAGCAACATTAGGCCAATGCTTTGACAGTATAGCAATATATAGGGCATTTACACTTTCGTAAGTTTCCAAAGCTAAAAATCCATCACCTTCCACATTATAAGTTGCTTTTACAAATGGCTCCATGCAATCAACAGTAGCAGCCAACTCAATTTTAAGCTTTCTTTTCTTTGCAGGATCATCAAGAATAGCTCGCAGCTTGGCAGCATTTGCAGGGGAAATGTCTTCATCCTCTAATAGTGTGGTGGCATCACCAAACGTGACCATAAGCTTAGCCAAAACCTCATAGCGACTCCACCACCTTGTTACAGAGTACGAAGGTGGTGGTAAGCCAGTCAATGACTTCCATCTTTCACGTGTCTTAGGACTACGAGTAAACATTCCTATCCATGCTTTAGAAAATTCATCAAGGATGGGTGTTTTCATATTTTCTCCAACCCTATCCAAGGTATGGGAAAAACAGCCAATATCTAGAATATTTTGGTATATAACTTTAGCAGTCCTCATGGCAACCTGATTTACTGACGCCCTGTCATGCATTGCACCTATAACGAGATCAGATGAAATTCCCATTTCTGTAGAAATACAGCTAATGATTTGTCTGGCTACTTCTTCTCCAGTCATTGACTTGGCCAGAAGCATTAGCCTGCAAACATCTTGTTTAATAACCCATTCATCTGTGAGATACCTCACCACTATCACCAATGCCTCACACACGTGTGTGGTACCATCAAATATTATTGAGATAGGCCTCCCACGAATAGCTGCTTTAACTCTGTCACTCTCCCGACCAAGGACAAATGGCAACAATTGTCGCATGTTGGGTGTACTAGTAAGTGCTAAAGCATTCTCTTCTAGCAGCTCCCTGAAATGATCAATTTTTGAAATAGCCGTACCAGACTTCAACATCGCAGTTAGAACTCTTATTCTATACACCCTCACAGAATCAGGTAATGTCTCACCAACAGGATGATTTTGCTGGTCATAAAGCTTCAATGCTTTAGCAATATCCATCTCACTGGCCACTTTCCGTTGTAGGCGATCCTTTCCCTTCTTATGCTTATTACTCTTTAGGTGTGTTTGAACCGAGCTCTTTTTGTGCGACACAACTTCTCTACAAGCCTCACAGAAAAGCTTTTTGCTAAAATTAATCTTTAAGCATTCATTTGGAAACTCCTTAAGCCTATCACTTGGTAGCACACCCTTTGGATCACTGACCTGAGCTCTACCTTTGCTTTTCTTGACACCAACAGGTGGCTTAGATTTAATAGCTCGCTTTCTTGCTAGAGTTGATGGATCTGGGCACTTCAGAACATCTAACAGTGACCTTGGGCTCTCCCTTCGAGAGTTAGGCAAATCAGTAAGCTCAGAATCAGAACAACCACTAGCAGGTTCAGAACATGAAGCCATGTTGTGTGAACTGAATGTGTGAAAATCTATTAATGCATGATGCAATTATACAAGCAGCAGCTGGATCAGTAACTGATCCAGCTGCTGCTTGTATAATTACATCATGCATTAATAGATTTTCACACATTCCACATTAAGTAATCTGCTAATTCTAAAAAAAAGTTGCCTATATTTCTAGCATATTTCTCATTGCTTCCATGTGCCTATATTTCCCAAAAAAATTCCAGCAATATTTATCTATGCCTAATGACCACACTCGCTTCCTTTCTCAGGGTCAAGGAGACATCAAAATGGCCAAGTTCTACAATAACGTAATTGGAGAAGCTATTTTTGATATCCCACTGGAAAATGTGAGAATTTAATTATTTTTTTTATAAACAAAAATTAGAACGTAGTGTTCGTGAAGGTGTGCATTCCAGGGTTACATCTGTCCTTGGGAATTTTCAACAGATTATGGACTTTGTTAGAGAAGCGCTGTAAAGAGCTTGACTTCTCTTTGGCCATTGAAGGTGCCTCAGCTGGTAGTCTTCCGGGTGACAGTACAGATATGCAAACCAGGTGGTCAAACTTGCAGTTAGAAGTGAAGACATCGATCCAGTATGCTGACGTGATATCAGACTTACTGACATATTCTACGGTAACAGTGGATGATGTCACTGCCAGTCCCTTTCGCGACAGTCTTGTGGCCGAGTTAGAGTCTGCAAAGAGGAAAAGGAAGGAGCTGGTACACATAAGTAGGGTTGAATTACAATCCCACTGTTAATGACTAAGTTATTGTGTAATGTAATAGGAAACCCAGTTAGAAGACATTGAGACTGCCCTCAGAAAAAACTTTGATTTCACAAAGAGACCATACTATTGCAGCCTTGAGAACTCTTAAACGTAAAGCGGCAAGCATACCAAGGTGGCACGTTTATAGGAAATATGTGCACAAGCTGCTCAAGGTTTAAAAAAATAATGCGTAAAAAAATAAATAAATACCTGTTGTTCTGTTGTAGTCTGCACGCCACTCTGTTTGATCAAATCAGGGCAGTAAGCATTGACTACCCCTCGTCGAAGTCTCGTGCTGAGATGGCTGCCAACTTGTTCTCCAAGGCATTTGACTTGTTCAGTCACTGCCACAAGGGGTACAATTCGTCCCATTATATGAGTGATGAAGATATCACTGGTATAGGTAACATTTTGACATTTTACAATATTTGTTATGATAATTACTTTGAAATATTAGAATCACACATTACCGAGTTCTTGAAGTTTTATCGAGAGAAGTTCCCTTCCGCTACGATCCTGCCAAAGATGCATGTCTTAGAGGATCATTTCATTCCCTGGATTCGAAGGTGGAGATTGGGATCAGGATTGATGGGCGAACAGGGGGCCGAGTCAATCCACGCACATGTGATGAAGCTGGAGAGAGTGCATCAAAGCATCCCCAATGAGTTGGACAGACTTAAGTATATCGTCAAAGAACAGACATTAGAATCTGCACCGGCCCTTACCTCTCTCAGACCTCCTTTAGAAGAGGGGACCTTACAAAAAGAAAGAGCCACCAGCTAAGAAGAAGAGAGTTTCTAATGATCATCTATAGTCCCTTATTAGCTGCATTAATAACACCAATATTAGTTTATTTAGTTATATATGTATATGTAATACTCACCAGGCAGTCTATCTTGAGCCTCTTAAAAACCGCAAGTTTAAAAATCCATGGTACTCCTTCACAAAAAAAGTTAGGGAGTTCAAATTTACTTCATAATGCTAGAAATGCTTCATACTTTCTCTTGCAGCATTTTACATGGTCCAAAAAACTTCCACATACTAGCTAAACCGGCTGCAAACATCCAGACAATACCGCTGATTGCGCCCTGTCGGTAAATAGTATTCTTCTTCTTTTTTTAATCAAAGAGCCAGGGGGGGAGGGGGGGGAGAATTTCCCCAAGGTCAACCCCCCTCCCCCTCTCATCTCAAGTGCCATCTGTTATGGAGTGGAGTGAAGTAGTATACAGTGATATACATGTGGGGGTGTGGTCACATGTGCACTTCAGAATAGCTGGTCTGGACATGGTATAATAATTCCAAATGGGATTGTCAGGGAGAATTGATTAGAGGAAAGATACAGGAGAATGTGAGTATATGTGTTCATGTCATTAAGTGCATGTGTATATGCATGCATGTATGTATATGTGTATGCACACACACTCTTTCCCACCTCCCAGACACGCACATATATGCACACAGACACCAATATTGCAGTATGTTTCCCACCGTACTGGATGACATGCTAGAGAAGAAAAGTCCTTCATCAGCTAGACCGAATCTCACATAACTCCATTTCCTGTGAATAGCAAACAATCCAATGGAGTAAATGATGGATAACTCGGTCTGTTATTTACACACATACATACACACACACATCCTTGCGCCTGGTAGAGGCAGGATGCCAAAGCACTAAGCAGGCACAGTGAGCCTGCTAGCCAGTCCCTGGAGCTGAGCTAAGAACTTGCAGGAGAGCAAGTCTTTCCTCACAGTAGTATGGCACCTGAAGTTTGAAGTCCCACCTGGACCCCTTCCTCTCCACACACACACACAAAAGGAAGAAGAAAAAACCGCAGCACAATCTATAATAGACAATCTACTCTACATCTGCCAGTACTAATTATTCCCACTCTTGTATGATCACTATCACTACCAATAATAATAATACTAAGATTGGTAAAACTAGGATCAGTGAATCACCCGTGCATCATTGTAACTGACAAGAACATCACATAGTGTACTCTAACTGGTTACCAGATCACTTGCCAGTCATTGAGCAAAATGATACTTTGAAGGGAAAAAGTGCTTGCCACCATAGAGAAATGTGGAATAAATGGTCAGGCAGTGAAGGTTGGATGGTAGGTTGAAATTTAGTATGGGAATTAGAGGAGAAGATGACAGCTAGTGGAGGAGATGGTGATGGAGGATATGATGTAGGGTGTGGATTAATGTAGAGATGATAACCTGATTGGGTTGAGATGATAGAGGAGAGGATGGTTGGGGTATAGTGGAAACAATGGAAGAGTAAGTACAAGCTATACTGTATACTGAGTTATTTGTTGATTTAAACACGTTATTCCAATTAGTGTTCAGGAACTGGTACTTTTTCAGTCTGTATAAGTGGTCTTGTAAAGACTTGTAGGTTCTGGTGCCAGCTGGTCTGTGAGTTGGGTTGTTGGAAAGGAGCTATTGTGGTTTACACTGAACTGGCATTATCCTTGGTGGGCCAAACTATTTACTTGGTGATAAGATCTTAACTAGGTCATTCCCAGAGTTAGTGTGTAGTTGCTGGTGCCCTCCCTGGTTTGTAGCTAGCCTTCTTGTAGATTTGTTGAAGTAGCAAGAAAACTTCATAGCTAATTCAAGATTAGTAGTTTTACTCTAAGGATATTAGCTACATGATTCTTTTTTTTTTTTTTTTTTTTTTTAACAGAAAGCTGATGTATTAGTTGATTTAGGCCTTGTTATGTACAATTATAATAATTAGTTGAACCTCTTGTTGATGTTTTTATTTCTCTGTACCACCACCTATCAAGATCAGTTGTGCAGTCTTGGGAAAAGTTTGAAGACACTGATGAGCCTCCTCCACTTCCCCCACCCAGAAATGAACTCGAAGAACTTTACAGCATTCCTGTAAACAACCTAAAGGCACTGGCACTAAAGTAGAGTTCACTGTGGTGGAGGAACATTCATCTCTGAATGACCTAGGTCCTATTGCTGAGGCCTTGGAGGAAGAAGCAACTACTAACGATGAGTCCAGAATTTCAACGAAACACTTCCAACTTCCACAATTCTTCAGCCTGCTACTACTTCTCCTCCCAAGACCACCCCATTAGATAGACCATCATCTGCTAATGTGTCTAAGTCTGGGACATCAACCAAAAGTGCTAACACAGGTTTTCCTTCCATACGATCCACACCTGCACTCACATCTGGAGTGTCAACTCCCTCGAGCAATACAGCACATCTTAACAGAAATAGAACTGATTCTCTAATGAGCTCTAACTCCTACATGCAGCACCCCCACAATGCAAGAACTCATTACTTCTATTCCAACTCGGTCCTCCATCCTATCCCACAAGAAGGCATAGCCAGCTCAGACTACATCACCAATCCCTTCTACACTGGCAGCATCAATGCTGGGAATTACCCTCCACTTGTTCCACTCCCAGAGAAACCTGCAGGTCCAAGAAATCCAAATTACGTTCAGAGCTTCCCGCTTGGAGGAAGTCGCGTAAGTTCCAGTTCACCGAATGAGCTATCACAAAAGCGTGCCCCTGCCAAACCCCAGCCTTATTCTGGTTCTTACACTTCTCAGGTTTCAACCAGAAGTTATAGCGGTGGTAGCAGTTCCAGCGGCGGGAGTGAAGTGCTGACAAGAAGGGACAGCTCCGTTCCATTTTTGCAGCAGAGATTACCTAGTCTTGGATCATTTGACCCATTTAAAGATCTTTTAAACTTTGAAGATGGAGCAGCTGGTTATGTTGTACAAAATCCCAGCAATACACCTCTTCCATAGCATCTGTAACTTGTATTATTATTATCATCATGTGAGCATGGACTGACTGACACTCAACACTAGCTGCACTATTTTATATGCTTCAATTTCACACTACATGATTATTGTATCAAACTCTATTTCTGTTTTTATCCCTTTTGTTTGTATGAGCACATAAGAACATTAATATTATGCTTGAGATTTGTATAATGTTATTAATAAGTAAAAGTCACAAAAAAAGCTACAAAACTCAATAAGTAAAAATATTAAACCCAACCAATAATGAGCACACATAAGCTTATGTGCAAGCATGCTTAGTAAATATCTTGATATGAGCATCATAGCCAGTTTTTATGTGCTCCAGAACAGGTGGAGTCATCTCGGTATCAGCCTGGCAGATGAAATACATCTTGAGTTGGTAATGGCTAGTGTGAGTCATAGTATCTCCATAGAACATGTTCAGATATACACCTACATCATTTTAACAGACAGCACAAAAGGTGAGATAAGCTTACAGTAGAATGTAACAATTCAACAACTCACCATCTTTAAATGGAGCCTCAACAAATGTAGCCACAAAAATCTTTCCCAAAGCCACACAAGATTTTTCATCAACATTATACTACACAACACAATTAAGTTATCAAATCAATTACAGGCTGGTAAGTATTCCATTAACACCACATCATTAATACCATTGCCACTGAAATAAAGTGGGTGTACCAATAAAGAACTAGGGTTGTAATTGTCGACACTGTATATCACAAAGGTATCCATTACAATAAATGGGACACATTTTTCTATGGAATGATTGGATTATATCAGCACCAAGTTACAAATAAATTGCACAATGCAGGAAGAGACCATTCCCATAAGGAATATGGGAAAAACTCCTCATTCACTTCACACACATATGCACACACCCAAATGTAATTTGCCAGTTGGAGCAGTTGGACTTAGAAGCACCACCTATGTTGAACTTTTAGCTATCCCTACTTGCTCAGTACACCTTGAACAAGTTTATACCAAATGTGACAATTACTGACACACGTCTTCTCTTCAATCAACACATACCACTGACACATGTATACATTGACACACATACCTACACTATCCAAGGCAATTCAGTGACCATTACCACATTTTCATAACAACATTCATTGATTAATGATTCAGATTGTTAATTAAAACTTAAGCCAGCATCCTGGAAGCTCTAAACCTATGTCTCTGTTAAACTGGTTGTTGTCTGGTGTCACCTATATGTGTAGAGCTTCCTCGATCTTTAACTCACGATTCTTACTGGCGCTGTCTACAACTCCCGCTTCCATGTTCAGCAATGGATGAAACCTGCTGCGTGCAAATCACCCTTAAGGATATAATAAAGTAAGCGTACCCTTTAATCTTCCTGTTTAAATTGTGTTTATTATATCACCACGGGGAGTTTGACCTCAGTTAACCCCTGAAGAGGACTTCAGCAAGAAGTCAAAACACAGGTTAAGTTTCAATTAACATAATCTGGCTGTTAGAATGAGAAAAGTTTGATATTGTAATAATTATTTCATCCGAGAATGACTGAATAGTTAATCAGTAGTCACACAGTTTAATAAAAAATCTAAGACAATATAGTTAATAAAGATTGGCTGTTAAAAAGAGGAAAAAAAATTGCTATTGAAAACAACATTCTCTTAGGTAGTACAAAAAGGACGAATATACAACCAGTGCATTCTTAACTTTTCTTCTTGTATAAGTGAGAGTAGTAATATTGTTGTAATCATTTGGCTTATTTTTTTTTAACTGTTGTCTTACCATATATGCTGGAGCTGAAACATTGCAGGCAGCAGGCACGATGGGCTTTGTGATATTGCGACACACTTGAACCTGTAGCATGACATTCACTTTATCAGAGAAGTCTGGATTTGAGACCATGTTCCCATCAGTGTTCCACAATGTCTGATTCCACTGGTATGCCATATCACTGCATAAACAACAAGTGGCAGCCAGGAATGAAAAAGGTCATAAACTGGCTGCTATGACAACACTTACTCCTTTGAAATTAAAGGACTTAGATCAATCGTTTTCCCTTCAGAAGTGACAAAGGTACAGTCTGCCACAGATCCCAGAACTGCACCCAAAAGGGTTGCAAATGTAAGGAAAAAGAACGCTCCAACTTTAGAAACAGCCATGTCGAAATTAGTCTCGCGAACCAGACCCTTTACCTAACACCCGCACGCGGGAAGGAAATGGAAGTACTTCGCGTGTATCGCTTATGGAGTGGGCGTGGTTTAATAATGAAGCGTGGGTATGATGGACATTTAGCGTGAATTATTGATGCGAGGGTTCGGAGTAGTCTGCTAGCTATGGCTGCGCAGTGCTGCAGGTGTTGCTCGAAAGATGTAGACTGCCCCGTGGAGAAAAAGCACAGAAGACAACTCCTCAGTAGTGCTACTCAAGGTGTAATGCAAACGCTACAGAGCATTTTTATTGAATTACGGTGTGATGAAAGCACAGGAGTAAATGATGGATTCATTTGCAGAGCATGCTTTAGATTGTTAGGGAGGTACAAAAAACTGAAGGACGAAGTAATTGGTGCTGTAGCTAAGACACTACCTGTAATGGGAGTTAGACACTCAGTAATGCCTTCATGCTCCACCAGCCCTCCAGTAGCAACTTCAAGGGACGGCCAGCACAGCCAGGCTATATCACCTTCAGTTTCAGTAAGTATTATGAATGTACTGTATACAAAAATCATTTGTATTTTTTTTGCAGGCAACAATTCACTATAAATCTGTGGCCAAATCGTTTAAAATTACAAATTTCCAATCTTTCTCCATTAAATGCTTCGAAAATGTAGTCACAAGGAAGGCAATAATAAAAAAGATTTGTGGTATGCTATGACAAGAAGTTGCAGCTATTTGTTCCGACAACTATTCTACAGTAATGAGAGATAAGAATTCGGAAACATTGATTGAATTTGACTTTGCCAAAATAATCGAGGAGATAGAGTTGAAAACACCAACACTATTATACCTTCTGCAAAACTGTTTGAAAGCAAACACACCTAGAGGGAATGAAAAAGCAGTTTTAGCAATCATTGCCAGCATGATTTTCAAGCATAGAAGGTCATCCTGTTCACTCCTTCAACGAATTATTTCATTGATCCTCTATGCTGGGCATGCAGCAAAACAGGTAAATTGCTGAGCAAATCTATTTAATTAATCCTAATGCACTACAATAGAAGCACAAAAGTACTGGTAATATTCTGGTTATTAACCACACTAGAACATTTTAATGAGCAATACTTGCATAATAAACAATACTTGCATAACAAACAATACTCATCATCCTCAAATTAACTATTGTAGGTGTATCAGAGGTTGCAAAAGATGGGTGTCTGCATGTCATATGTCTCAACCATCCACTTAGTGGACAGTTTAGGAGCCAGCTTTGATTCTGCATTGGTAGAAAGGAAGGAAGAAGCGGAAACCAAGATGGAACTAGTCCAGGTAATTTTTTTGCTAGACCAAGTATGTCTTCCTTACATTATTTTTAACAATATTCAGCAAACTACCGGAAACAGATTATTAATACCACATATTGACACTGACGAGCCATCAATTTCTTCAGAAGTCCGAGATACTACTCCAGAAGCTCCTTCTCCATCAACAATCTCGTGTAGATCAGTAGAGATGCAGTTTTCATCCTACTCAGAAAGTTCCTCTGTAGCCTCTGTAGCCCTTGTAGCCTCTGTAGCCCTTGTAGCCTCTGTAGCCTCTGTAGCCCTTGTAGCCTCTGTAGCCCTTGTAGCCTCTGTAGCCTCTGTAGCCCTTGTAGCCTCTGTAGCCCTTGTAGCCTCTGTAGCCCTTGTAGCCTCTGTAGCCTCTGTAGCCTCTGTAGCCTCTGTAGCCTCTGTAGCCCTTGTAGCCTCTGTAGCCTCTGTAGCCCTTGTAGCCTCTGTAGCCTCTGTAGCCTCTGTAGCCCTTGTAGCCTCTGTAGCCCTTGTAGCCTCTGTAGCCTCTGTAGCCTCTGTAGCCCTTGTAGCCTCTGTAGCCCTTGTAGCCCTTGTAGCCTCTGTAGCCCTTGTAGCCTCTGTAGCCCTTGTAGCCTCTGTAGCCCTTGTAGCCTCTGTAGCTCATGTAGCCCTTGCCTCTGTAGCCTTTGTAGCCTCTGTAGCCCTTGTAGCCTCTGTAGCCCTTGTAGCCTCTGTAGCCCTTGTAGCCTCTGTAGCCCTTGTAGCCTCTGTAGCCCTTGTAGCCTCTGTAGCCCTTGTAGCCTCTGTAGCCCTTGTAGCCTCTGTAGCCCTTGTAGCCTCTGTAGCCCTTGTAGCCTCTGTAGCCCTTGTAGCCTCTGTAGCCCTTGTAGCCTCTGTAGCCCTTGTAGCCTCTGTAGCCCTTGTAGCCTCTGTAGCCTCTGTAGCCCTTGTAGCCTCTGTAGCCCTTGTAGCCTCTGTAGCCTCTGTAGCCTCTGTAGCCTCTGTAGCCCTTGTAGCCTCTGTAGCCTCTGTAGCCCTTGTAGCCCTTGTAGCCTCTGTAGCCTCTGTAGCCTCTGTAGCCTCTGTAGCCCTTGTAGCCTCTGTAGCCTCTGTAGCCTCTGTAGCCCTGTAGTAGCCTCTGTAGCCTCTGTAGCCTCTGTAGCCTCTGTAGCCCTTGTAGCCTCTGTAGCCCTTGTAGCCTCTTGTAGCCTCTGTAGCCTGTAGCCTCTGTAGCCCTTCTGTAGCCCTTGTAGCCTCTGTAGCCCTTGTAGCCTCTGTAGCCCTCCTCTGTAGCCTCGTAGCCTCTGTAGCCCTTGTAGCCTCTTGTAGCCCTCTGTAGCCTCTGTAGTAGCCTCTTAGCCCTTGTAGCCCTTGTAGCCCTTGTAGCCCTTGTAGCCCTGTAGCCCTGTAGCCCTTGTAGCCTCTGTAGCCTCTGTAGCCCTTGTAGCCCTTGTAGTCAGGTGGCTTAGTGAAATTATCGTTACAGAGCGGACAAAAGCATGGAATTTTGCATGAAGATCTCTTATAACCTGTTAAGTAATAATAGGCTAGGAGCCCACCTCAAAATTTTGGCGTTCACGCCCAAGAACAAAATGGCTGCCATTAATTATTAGTCATGTCAAGTAATTTTACAAACTGAGGAAGTTTGATGCAAGATTGATTATTAAATGTCAAAATGATTAGATAGTGGTGATAAGTGACTATAGTGATCATTTAGGTACTAACAGAGTCATTACACTTGCATTTGCAAAGTGGTGAGCATTGAAGATTAGATCTGACACACTTGCATCTGGTACAGTCTCCTTTGCAGGAGCATTTTACAAGTTCGCTACATGCTCTGGAAACTTCTGGGATTGTAATCCACATTGGGATCCACAGTCCTGATGCAGAATCCTTGGTCCATGAAAATTCCTGTGGTGATGGAATTATTTGCTGAGTTTGCATACAGGTAGTCCAAATTCCAGCTTGGTACAATGCCCTCTGAGTATGCTGAAGTAGAGCATCCTGTGTGGGCGGTATTCTGTCTACAGATCTAGACTTTCGGGAGAACAGTTCTTCCCTTGCGTCATTGACTTAGGTGTTCAAAAGTATGACAGGCAAGGTATTGGAATGTATCCGTGACATCTCTGTAGGCCTGCCAGGCTTGCCATGCAGTTTTTTTGCCCTTTCCCTTGAAGGATGACGTAGTGTCACAGCCGGTCAGTGCATGAAATACTGGTAGACCTCGGGATCTTGGCTCTCTGAGGACTGAACAGATGGAGTTTATATAGTAATAGCAGTAGTTCCTTCCCATCCCGAAGGTAACCCAGATGTCTGCTTGAGGTTGAATCTCAGTAAGTTCATGAAAAGCACCAACAAGGATTGTGACAACATCTGTGTCTACACTGCGTACTTTTATGGACTTCATACCATTTTGCAGTGCATGTGAAATGTGCACAACAACCCTTGTGTCAGCTTCCTCATGGTTGCAGTCTGCCATCTGGTAACTAGAGCCTTTGCACAGAACTGACTTTCCTGATGTGACAAATACACTCTTACTAGGTGGAAAATCATACTCAGCAACCTTGGTTGAAAGAAAAGAAAACAGTTCCTCTTTGTTCTTTGAGTCACGAAGGAAATCAATCCAGTATCCAGGGAGTTTAGTTGAGCCAGATACTTTCCTTTGTACACCTTTTCCTCTTTTGTTCCTAGTAGATTCTTTTAAACTATCTGAAAGATATGTATCCCACACAAGAACCAACCGTGTTGTATTTTCTAGCTGTTTCACTAAGTGAGGTATAAACAACTTATCTGCATATTCATTGAAGCAGCCAACTCCAGAGGTTGGTAAGCTATGGACAGTGACAGGACCATCCAGTACTATGCAGTCAAACGTGGTAGGTGGCTCATTCTCTCCAGGTTGCTGAATACATTGCAGCAATTCAGATTTGGCACTTGGTAAGTTGAGGTTACCTAGATCTGACAGAGATGGTGGGAAAGACTGCATCTCATGAGCAAAAAACTCCCATCATGGCTTTGCATCGATATATACAACTGTCCAAAAAGAGCCACATTGCTTTCAAGAAGCTTCACCTTTTTGTTCTGCTTTGATGTTGCTTTAGGTAGAGGTCGCTTCAAGATATAGGAAGAGAATTTTTCTTGATTGGGGTATGGATTGAGCAGGAGCAATCTTCAAGTACATTAGTATAGTACTCTTTGTACTGTTTGGTGCCAGTATCTTCCAAGGAGTATAGAGCAACCATCACAGATTGATGTGCACAATCACGACTATCAAGAGTGATCAGCTCTGGAAAATCATCTAGAAAAGGGTTGCCCATTCTCTGTATGGTTTTGTAGAGGTTACTAACCTGCACATGAAATTTCTTCTGTGCTGCAAATCCTTCTTCGTGATGTTGAAAATTCTGGAAGTGTTCTGAGTCACCATTATCAGGAAAATACTCATCCTCAAATTGTTGCTTCAGTCTGACCAGTTCTGGCCCTGTTAGCATCCAGCGCCTAAAGGCAACCGTATTTTCAGTAAGACCTATGCAACCACCAGAGCCTTTCACATAGGCATTTTCTTGCTCGTGAGCTTGATCTACTGGTATTGTAGAAAATCTGTTGTTAGTCTTTGAAACAACCCAATGACATCTTTTTTCAAACTCATCCTTGATGTACTCTGGTAATGTTCTCATGTCTCTGATGTGAACAGGTAGCCACCTTGAGTAGTTTATATGGTCCAGGGCAAAAAATAATGGCACAAGTTTCTCTAAAACTTCCACATATGAAGGAAAGTTACTCTCTCTGTGGGCACAGACAAATATAAGAATAAGGGTTTCATATTTTAATATGAGGTTCCAGTACTTGAATGTGGGGCTCCTTTCACACATTTTACTCACCCAGGCTTCTCCACTTTCATCGCAACCTGACTGTATGAATGCTTCATGTTGAAGCTTCTGAAGTGTCAAGACAGTGACTTGGTGTGCATGTCGTGTTCGAGTAAGGTGTACACACTTCAGAAAGGAGGCAGCAGTACCAGTAGAGGAAACTTCTGCCTCTGTTAAAGCTGTAGTCCACCCAGAACCTTCTAGAATATCTCCCAATGTCTTCCAGAGGGCCATTTCAGTATGCAACCCACCCAGCATAACCACATATTTGGACTCACCATGAGTAGCTGGCCACTTCCGCTGGACTAGTTTTGCCAAGGCAAACAGAGGTTGATCAAAAGTAGTGACTGGAATCTGACCTGGGTTCAGATACTCAACTGCCTTTTTTTGGACATCCATGCCATGCTTCACCATAGCAGGAGTAGCAGACTTCTCATAGAAGAGTGGTAGTAATGCGCGTAAAGCAGGAGGATCTTGCATAGAAGGTTGATGTGAAGCATGATAGGCAGCCCACATAAGCATGTCTTCCCTGGTGAGAAACTCCTTATCCAGTAGTGGCAAAGCATGACTTACCCAACCATCTTCTTCAAGTACTGCCTCATCTAAGCTAGTCTGAAAAAGTGGAGTGTGGCTTCTGTCCAGCTTTGGTACATTAACGCTAGTGGTTGTCAGAGCTACAGCTGGAACAAAGGCATAGCTATCAGGAAGAGAATGCTGACTACTTCAAGACGGTGGCATTTGTATTGAAGGTCTGTTCATACCTGGGTCTGCTGCGGTGGGAAACTGAAACAGACTAATTCCAGTGCCATGAAAAGAGGTTTGTGAAGTGGTTGAGCTAGGATCATGATCAATATTGTCTAAAGCACCAATAGTGAATAAACCTTTCCGAAGGCAAGCAGGAGCAACAACCCCATCTTGTATAAATTGCTCACATGTTGAAGTGGCAATCCAGTCCTCCAGTTCCATGACCCTGTCGTAAGAAATGCTGATTCCCATCTGGTATAATTGTTGAATAAGTTTCTTGCTTCTGGCCTGTTGATGAATGTTGAGGCCAATATAAACTGAAATAGGTGGCTCTCGCTGCAAAGAGTGCCTCACTTTAGTACCAGGGTGAGAAGGTCTTCGTTTTGTGTTGTAGAGAATAATTTGGCCGACAGTGAGGCAAGCTTGACTCATGTTTGTCTTGATCTTTTAGGTTGGCACCACTAAATATCAGGGAAATCAGTGATTTCAGGCTAGATGGCAGTGAGTCCTCCTGACATCCTGGTGGGAAGCTACCAGCGAAATCAAAGCACTGATGGTTAAAAATGTCATTTCGTATTAGTGTAGCTGCCCTAGCAAGAATTGTAGCATCTTCAGTGAAGTCTCGTTTCTTTAAAGCCTCTTTCAGCATATCCTGCATCCCTTTTTCAAATACGATGACAGTGTTTTTACCGTCATTTTGCTCTTGTGCTTCTGAGAAGTGTTCCAGTAAGTCAGTCTTAAGCCTAGTTTTATTGACCATTTTATCAATACCCAAGTCCTTTAGACGGTTATAGAGGGAGTGTACCTCAGATAGTTTGAAAACAACTGTTCCAGAGTCTACAGCAAATTTTATGTAGTTTAATAGCTCAACAAATGCTCTGGACTCATTCAGTTTTGCATTTGTGTTTTCTGGATGTTGTTTGGACCTTCGGTTATTACTCCTATAGCGATTTCTCAAATTTGTTAAGCACTTCAAATGATATTTCGTTTCTTTCGCAATTAGATCTCCTCCATCAATTATGGCTAGAAGCCTAGTGTCCTGGAGTTCAGTGATGATGGTTCTTATGTTGATATCTGCATCAAATGTTGAAACCTGGTGCAGGTCACCGTCTTCCTGTCCCTTCTCACAAAACAGGTAATTATCATTGTTGAGTGCCTGGTGTTTCCTGCTGGGTTGTTTTTCACAATCAGACATTGTACTGCAATTACTTCTTTTCCTTTTTTGTGCTTTGTTCAGCTTAGAATTATTATATTTCAAGTGACATGATTTATGCCATGGGACTCATAGGCATCAGTTTTACTACTAGCAGGACTGTGCAATGGGCATTTCAGTGGTTCAGTTGTATCTTGTTGACAAATGATACAACGATTCCAGTCCATACTCTCCTGCATTACAGTTATTGTTTGCTGATTATGGCTACAATTATCTAAGCTAATGACTCACCAGTTATCAGTCAGAACACCACAAACCACTCCAAGAACCAGCCAGAAAGCCACAAACCACACCAAGAAAACAACTGGGTCACTGAGCACATGGCATATTGGGGTTCTATGGGATGCATGCCTTTGTTGGAACTTTACCTGCTTCTCATATCCTAAAATTAATGTCAGTCACCACACACAACGAGATTTTTAAGCAGCTGCATTTGGTAAAGTGTGAAGGTTTAATAGTTTCGGTTTTTTTAATGGCGGCCATTTTGTTCTAGGTGATAATCATCTTGGGCTCCTAGGCTAAAATCAATCAGTATGTTGTAAAGTATCATGAAAAAATTTTTTGGTGCTTTTGTCCGCTTGGTAACAATAATGTCAAAAAGCTACACTAAGCTACCTGACTATATACTGTATATGTTTGGACGTACGCAAGGCATTTTTGTACTTTGACCCTCGCGTTTTTGTGTTAGTTCGGTGGTCGACCCCGTCCCAAACTTCACTAAATGGAATCCTCTGGTTTATCGATCAGTACCCGTATTGATTGTTTACCTTTTTTACTTCTTTTGCGGTTGCAGCCTTACGGGACTTCCATTTCTATTCGAGTTAGTGACGGTGGTAAGTCAATGCGCTCTTTGTCATGGTTATAAGCCGTACGCAACAGTATTTACTTGAAAATGCATTGTCCACTATACTAACCGCGAAGGTAAGTCTGGTGTATATAGGTGTGTGTCCAGTTGTGTCAAAGCATTGTGCTTTACAGCCACTACTTAGCTAAAGAAAACATTTAAATAGCGTGTATTGTTTGTTTGTTTTTTCTTCAATTCAAAGTTGCAGCGAGTTGTTACTATGGTACTGAAATACCTTTACCGTGTACGCGTAATTTAAAAACTCGACCTTATTTTCAGTAGCTTCAGTGTTAGAAGTCAAAATTATTCATATAAAAATAGTAGTCTTTAGGCTCGCTCGCCATTTGTGCTTAAGCACATCACTAGTAAACTTGTATTTAGCTTGTGATGGTGCCCCACCCCTCCCCCACTTTGAAGCAGCTTCCATCACTGCATGCAGTGGTTCTCATTTAAGCAATGACAACACAACTAACACCTAGCTACTGATAGCTACATGGAAATTGTATAGTAAAATTAATAATGTAAAAAATTGTACAAAAAACTTGATGATATAAAAATATAAAATAAGCAGTTTTTACCCAAAATACAACTGATGTGATAAAAATAACATACACTGGCACTTATAAGTCTTTGAAATTTAAATTCATTTTCCGTTCCGGATAGTAAAACAAGTTTGTAATATATTTCATTGGTTTGTCTTCAGTAAAACTGATCTTAAAGTTCCTCATCAGTTGAGCCAACACAATATGCATCTCCAACTCTGCAACTCTTCGACCTAAAAACCATTAATTTGCAAGGGAAAACAAATAACAAACTCAAGTAAACAATGATGTCGTGTTCTTACCAACACACATTCTTCGACCAAATCCGAACGGCAAAGAAGAAAATGGATTTGGAGGATTTTCAGTGTCTCTCCATCTTTCTGGTCTGAATGAGTTAGGGTCATAGAAATTATCTTCCAGCTTCCCAGTAACAACTGTAGATATCACTATGGGAATCTAAGTGGTGGAAAATGCAGTGAGCAAAGGAAAATACTTAGCAAATATAAATGAAAGGGGCGTATTTTGGTTAAATGTGGCAACCATGTTGCATAGCTACCTACTGGCAGTATAGGATTAAAAGTAAGATCGGATGGTGGAATAACTGCTTCTGCTTCACCTTAACGATGAATCACACAGATAATGTGGCAGAACTTACTGAATCCACACCATACGGTGTATCATACAGACTATAGGAGCCCTGGGATTTCCACCCTCCTACATTCAGCCCCCCCCCCCCCCCCCCCCCTTCTAAATTTAGTTTCCCTCCTCCCGTAATTTTTTTTACCGTGACAAAAATATTTTTACAAAATATTCATGTTCAGTATAAGTATGAAAAATTGTTCAAATTCATGACTTTCTACTTCTGGTCCTTCAACAAAAATTAGTAATAGCTATAATTATATATTGTCTATGTTTTCATCTGACAATTTGTCTCGTAGTCATGACTTCACCATTTGCATGTGGCTAAAAGTTGTTTTTTGTGACTCTACAAAGTCCTCCCCCCTAGCGAAAAAAATCCCGTATGAATTTGTGGCACACACAACCATTAAAACTGTCTACTGCAAATTTGAAGGATTTTCATGCAATAAGTCGCATGTGGGATGAACCAATAATTAGAGTATATCATTATAAGTGAGGAAGGCATGCCATAAGACGCTGGGGAAATGATTTAATGAATGTAGCAGGTCAAATAAGTACAAATTAGTTGGACAAGACAAAGCCATGGAATTTTTTTTTTTTTTGACATTTTTACCCAAGAATGCTAAAAAACAAGAAAAAAAGTAAAAATTTCTGGGCATTTAAGTAGTATAATGCTTTGTAAATTTAGGAATCAATGCTGCTGATATAAAGTTGAGATTTAAAGATTGCATGGCACTGCTAGGGGTTTATATACAGTAAGTAATACACATACAAATATACCTATATACACACACATGCACACGTATATATATATGTACAAACATGTGGGAAAATCTGCTGTGGGTTCGCCCTCCAAAGAGGAAAGAGAGAAGATCAAGACTTGAAGATAGAACTATTATATATATTACTTCTTCATGTCATGACATATTATTTTTTGTTTGTCTGTGAGTGCATGATGTATGGACCTTGCTATGTTTGTGTACGGTTGGTAAACGCCAACCGGATGCTTCAGTTTGTTGATTGAGCATGCGAATGAGTGGATTCTAGAGTTAGGGTCTGTGCATTGCTCATGTTCTTCAGTCTGTAAAATAATTGCATCTTAGTTAGTCTAAGTCTTGGAACAGGCTATAGCCTGAGAGTTCTATTGCGAGGGGCTCTTAGGAGAGGCATACCCACAAGGTTGGACAACATTTGCAGACTCTGGTGGCAGACTACCCGTGGTGGCTGGATGTTAATACTCCATACCATCACCACCGGAGGCTTCTTTGCATTATCGTGACGCAAGCCCCTACATCTACCTCAATGCAGCGTAAGTTTTTTTCAGTATCCACTGGTAAAGCTGCATGGGTCAAATGGGAAAAAAATACTAATAGCTCTAGCTTAGGCCAAGTATACTTGCCAGTAAGACTTGTGTACAGAGCGTTGCTATGAAAACTTTTGGTGTGTTATTCGGGAGAAAAAATACATACTCCTGCAATTCTCACCCTCAATCTCGAGCATAGTTTCTCTAAGAGGACTACAATAAAACCCAGTAAACTTCTTCCACTCCTCTAGTGCTAATAGACAAAAAAAAAATGTAAAATTTAGATGCCATCTTTAGGTGGATTTTCCTAAAACCAGTCATATATGGCAATTTATAAGTGTGTGTGTGTGTTTGCTTACTCCAGCCGGGACCTTGAATCCAGAAAGAACAATGTCTTCTTCCAAAATACGTGCATTGGATGGTGCTATAGGATACAGCCTACAAAGAGGGGGAAATAGAAAGGGAATGCTTTTCTACAATATGAGAGGCAGAGAATACCACTTGTCAATACAATAAAATCACATTTGACAATATTTACAGGCCGAGTTTGATCTCAATTGTGCGTACAGTTGTGCAAATACACTATTAAGAATATAATTGCACATGGCTACCAATTAAAAAGAGTTGTACATAGGGGTTCAATAACAGCCACTCGCAACGGCAACTCTGTGGATGATCAATTCACTGCTTGTGATGTGGAGATACAGAAACCTTACTATCATTAAGAATGAGTGGTGTAAATAACTTCATCAGTGTTATGGTAATATAAAGCTGCTGTTGCTTCTTTTTTTCTTTTTCTTTTTTTTGCTAAGTGTTTCAATAATAGACTTCTGTTGACAGTAGTTGGGGCACCTCACTAAGCAAGGCATTGTACAAGCCTGAGCAATGTCACATTCTTCCTTCAGGTAATGCAGCCTAGCTCACCTACATCAGGTGTTCCCTTAACCCACAGCCACACCACAAACAAAATAAGTCACACGATCTACTCAGAATACAGTGCATAGATTAGTGAGCACAATGAAAATGGCTCCCCCTGCCCCCTCTTACGATTATGACATCAGCCCCCCCAAGTTCGATCAAATTTATCGAAATGTATAATTTTCCCTAAAAATGTGTGTGTATGGGGGAAATCCATAACTTTAGGGCAATGGGCATTTTGCTTACTTGACAAATACAAGAAAACTTTAAGCTCTAAACACACAGACCTCTGACCTCTGGGTTTCCTTGATGCAGTCTCTGAGGTAGTGTAAGTTTTGAATGTGCTCTGGAGTAACTCTGACTTCAGTGCCCACTACATCGTGCACTTCTCTTCTCAGCTTCTCCTGCACATCTGGATTGATGGCCAACTCATACAAGCACGAAGACATGGTCACGCTAGTCTGGAAAATTATACCAGCAAAAATTATCCAACTATAAATAGGCAGGAGCATCATCTAATCTACTCACTGTGTCTACACCTGCAGCTAACAGATCCACGGCATTCACTGCTATCTCTTTGACGTCCATTTTGCCTGAGTATACCATATGAGTTAGAAAATCATCTCCTGCATCATCATCATCTACGGTATTTTCGACAGCTCTTTTTTCAATCTCTTCAATTTTGGCTTGAATGAGACTACTAGAGAAAGAGTAGGTGAAGTCCATCTGCTGAACTAGCTTCTTCCAGTTGCTGGTGCGCATGTATCTATGGAGAGGGATACCAAACAGCAGCTTGTTGGTGGTGTCTATGAATCCTTGCATGTTATTGATGAACTCCTGGCAATCTGGCGGCATAGGGTCATCTAGGCAACCCAAGCGCTTTCCAAGTACAAATAATGAAATGGCTACAAGCGGAAATATAATCAGAGAAAATAACTAACTTGTGGACAACAAAAAATATTAGAAAAATGATTTGCCATATAATTTTTGTAATTACTATACTTCTTATTTCAACTGTACAATAACAACAATAACAATAATAACAATGACAATAATAACAACATTATTATTATCTATATAATAATACGCTTGTGTGTCAGTAACGAAGACGGCAGTGTATGTATTCATGAATAATTCATGAGCTGAACTCAGTTGGTAGACCATAGCCTCAAAATGAATGGATAAAGCATCGGCAAATTCACTTGAAGGAGATTGAGGAAACAAAGGCGATTAAAAAATAACAAATTGTTACTAAAAGCAGGTCATTTCTGGGAGGAATGGACAAGAAGGAAATAGACTCGCAAAATCTATGCTAAAATCAAGAGAGAGACTCAAAAGCACGAGATATAGACAAAAGTGGAGAAAAGAATTTATGTCACAAAATGAGCTGAATAGGGGAAAGGAGAAGGATTAGAGGAGCTGAGATGACTCAGGAAGAAAGAGAGCCAGAGAGGAAACTGGTATAACTAAAATTAAGTGGTAGAGGATAATAAGAATGGACCTAAATACGTTATGTTATGCTACTACATTTCTAATTTTTAAAAGTTAGTGCATCAAGCGCCATTGTGTGGCGGGGTACTTGCTAGTTAGTATTATTATTTAATAAAAATTATAATAATTACTATAGCAAGTAACCCGTCACACAATGGTGCTTAAATTTATTCTTCTGTTTCATCTATAATTACATTCTTCCAGGAAAAAAAGAAGTTTTGAAGTGTCATACCCACCATATGGCATTTGTATTTCTACTTCACCTACAACTCCTCCTGCAGGAAAACTCTTCTGCAATAAGTTGAATGATTTTTGTAAAAATGAATTTTACCTTTTCACCTTTTAAGCTAATTTTTAACTTAAACACTCTTTAATTAATGAACTTATTAAGAAAAACTGTTGCTGTACTTTAACTTTGCAGGAAAATTTATCTATAGCTACTAACAGGAGGGAGAGGCTGGACATGCTGGTGAAACACCATTGAAACAGAGTGATGCAGCTGCATGCATATAACCAGTGTATAAATGTGGTTAAGCCCATATAATGTATGCTCATTATATTTACTGACCTGTGCAGTTTGAACTTTTAATGTAGCAAAGGAGAAGGCACTTTTCTGACACTTCCCATTTCTTCCTTCCATCTCTTCTTCCTCCATTTCCCCCCCCCCCCCCCCCCCCCTCATCCTCAACCTTTCCCAGTTTCTCTTTCTCTCCATGAACCCAGACACCCTCTGCTCTCTTGGTCCCTTTTGTCTTTCTCTATATTTACCTTTGCTCTCCTGTTTCTCTGTCACTCTCATCTTCTTTCCATTGACATGTATTGTTATTGTACCTGGTCCGGTAGCTAATGAATTCTCCTAGCTAGTAGTCTAGTGTAGCCTGACCCATTCCTTCTTTATAATTGCTCTCTTGGTTTACTCTGTTATTCAGCGCTAGTTCACGGCTGCTCACCTGTCTCTGCCACTCATGTCTACTATCCATTATTGTTGTACTGGGTTTGGTTGCTAACCAGTTCACTTTGTGCTCTTGGTTTACAAGGTAATTCAGCGCTATAGTTTACAAGTATTGTGCATCTGCGCGGTCTGGCTCATTAGCTCATGAATTATTCATGAAAACGTATGTCGCTGTCAGTCATAGGTATTATTATATAGATTAATAACTATTTTAATTATTATTATTATTATTATTACTATTATAGATTAAAATATACATTTGGTTTGGATTTGTATAATTTTTTTTTCTTCTTTTTTCACTATAGATGCTGCATCCATAAGTAATTCTGTTAGAAAATATTTTTCAGTCCACTATAAAGGTTGGTTTTACTCGTAACCATGACAATGGACACTAGCAATACAACTAACACTTAAACACAAGCCTATACTCAAACATACGGAGTACAACACAGAAAATTCAAAGAAAACAAATTTATGAAGCAAGCCCATCCTTTGAGTACAACATAACAAATTAAAAGAAAAGAAAATATTAAAATAAAAAAAGCAGTTTATTTATGATGCAAGCCCATCCTTCACCCTATTAGTGACACTGACTCTTTCTCTGGACTTATAAAACTATAGACATTACACTCAGCAAATTATTTAATAATAAGCAAGGAATGAAGGATGATGCAATAGATGATGCAATGAAAGATAATACCCATAGTGATGATGGACCAGTCATTTAGTCTACCAAACCTGACCTGTACATGACAAATAACGACTCTAACATCGACCAACTATATCTCCTCACACTAAATTAATTAGCTATAGTGACCACCAAGTTGGTGATAACCACTCACATTCATAGGACCACTTTGCCATGGCAGCCAGAGTGTCTGAAATGTTATCAGCTACTTCTCTATGTTCGCGAATGTACTTCACCAGGTCTAGTGAAACATCATTGAAAGGTGACCAATACTGTGCCATTTTACGAGGCATCATGATGTACTTAGAGATGGGCACTCGCTGCTTCAGCCATTCTTCATTGTTTCTATACAAAAACAACAACAACAAAAACAACAATAATGAAATTCACAGACAGAAGTTAGAGTAAATTGTAACTCACTCCAGAAACATGCCCTTTGGTAAATTCAATTCTTTACGTACTTCGACCCATTCATCAATAGGAAATCTCCTAGGGTAGCTTATGTCTCCTGCTCTGAAAACCTTCTCAATATCATGAGGATCAAAGATGAAAACCATGGGGGGTAGGCCTGGAATTCCGGACTCCTTGAATATCTTACCCAGTGTATCTGTTTGCTTTTTTAAAATTTGGGGCATGCTTTTAGGGTTTTTTATCATGTCCCAATTGATATTGAGAAAAAACTTTGAGCTTGGAATGTCATCGTACGGACGAGCTTCAACATGAGGTCTGACGTTTGTTGTGTCCCCGGCCGGCGTTGAGGACAAAGCCAAGTTTCCCCTCAGTGAGGACCAGGACGAGCGGTGAAAACATCTTGAGCCATTACGGACAAGGAGGGCACGCGCCATCTATCTTCTACCGTGCGTCACCCGCACCGGATAGAGACGCTTCTTCCTGGGGAATAAAAAGCTTACACTGCAGTTTTTCCGCTTACCGAGACCACGCCCAAACACATTGATTATTTTGACGCTTATAAATACCCTTTACCAAACCGTTAAAGTGTGGCAGTCATGTGGTACAGGCCGTGTATATGGTGGTGGTACCGATAAGGTTCGGTAAGAGTGTGAAAAAACTTTGGGGCCGAAACTGCTGTCGCTTCCTTTTTGTGTGTGTGTACAAGTGTTATTTCTCGCAGTGACACACCTTACCTTGAATGCACAACGTCGTTACCGAGGGAATGCAGTGCGCATGTGTCGCACTACTTGACAACTGGAACTACTATACATGTGTATATGTATACTATGAAGCGGAAAGATGGAAGTTAGTTTATGCGTTGTAGATGTAAGTAAATCGTTGATTTCGCATTCACTTCAAAAAATGTGCTTGGGATGCCAGCTTAGCTGCTATACCTGACTTTTAAGTCGGGCAGTAAGCATTAGCAGCCACTGCAGCTAATAACTGTTGGTGTAAATACTGCAATACAGAACCTTGAGCTATACTTGCACACAGGCAACAGTAAGAAATAGTCATAAATGAATTGATGTAATACATGTTTATTATAAGAAATTATTAGTGTGATAGTGAATCGTTTAATTCATTGAATGTATACAACCAGTATCACAAAATTGGTATAACTAAGTCCCAGAATAAAATTACTTAACTCTATACCTTTATGGTTGTAATAAGGATCATAAACAATGTAACCAGGCACATTTGTAGTTGTACAGGTTTCAATTTTGGAGATAAAAGTCAACTCCTCTTACAGCATAAAGGGTAAGAGTATGTGTACTGATTGGTAATGGATTTCATTGCATGTCTCACAAGCTTTTTAATGGAATTAATTAACAATGCATATTCACACACTGTTAATGTTTCATGTGTATTATCATTCGTAAGATGCACCAGGTGAATATAATTTATAAATACATAAAATTATACATGACTGTTATACATGTAATATACTCTTTTTGATCCTTTGTGTCCAACTAAGTGAGGGATCCAATCCAAGGAACTCTCACAAACTTGTCAATATATATACGGTAATAGTTTATTTGGGAAATTATACTTGGTAGATATGTAATTGGCGAGCGAGCGTAGCGAGCGAGACACTTACAGGGGTAACACAATTGAAAATCGGGGATGTTTGTTTGTTTATATAATATGTTTGGACGTACGTAAGGCATTTTTGTACTTTGACCCTCGCGTTTTTGTGTTAGTTCGGTGGTCGACCCCGTCCCAAACTTCACTACACAGAATCATCCGTTTATCGATTAGTACCCGTATCACCCTAGAAATTGAATTGTTTACCATTTTGAATTCTTTTACGGGTGCAGTTAAAACGTGAAAATTTACGGGACTTCCATTTCTATTCGAGTTAGTTGCGGTGGTAAGTCAATGCGCTCTTTGGCATGGTTATAAGCCATACCAACAGTATTTACTTGAAAATGCATTGTCCACTAGACTAACCACGAAGGTAAGTCTTGTGTAGGTGTATGTCCAGTTGTGTCAGCATTGTGCTTTACAGCCACTATTTAGCTAAAGAATATCACAAAGAAAACGTTTAAATAACTTGTATTGTTTTGTTGTTGTTGTTGTTTTCCTTCAATTTAAACAGTTGCAGCGAGTTGTTACTATGGTACTGAAATCCCTTTACAGTGTATGCGTAATTTAAAAACTCGACCTTATTTTCAGTAACTTCAGTGTTAAAAGTCAAAATCATTCATATAAAAATAGTATAGTCTTTAGGCTCGCTCGCCATTTGTGCTCAAGCACATCACTAGTTATTTACTTGGAGTGAGGTGCATCTTAAAAATACACATAAAAATTTAATCACCACTGTATTGATGCCATTCACCGTGATTATTGTAACTAGCACATTTACAGATAGGTATGCAGTAGCATAAGGTATTGTTATCTATTGTTGGTTACATAAATCTGCTTTTTTTTCTCACTTACTTATTCATGAATACACACACACCATCGTCATTGTCACTGATGACACTTTACCAACCTATTGCTGACGATACTTTACCAACCCATTGCTGACGATACTTTACCAACCAGCTCAACTAATGATTTCTCGTGAATACACACACCGCTGTCATTGTTGTCATCCCGACAGACAAGCACATTATATCTGATCATCATCATCATCATCATCATCATTTACTGGTGGTGGCTTGGCACATATGGCAAGTGAGCTTGCCTAGTTATGTTAAAACAATTGATAAGTTTTATACTGCACGGAGAGAGTTTGAGTCTGTATGTATAAATGTCAATCAGGAGAGAAAAACTGAGGGTACAAGGAACTTAATACAAAACAGGATGATTTGAATTTCTGTAACATACCATATTCTTCTTGTCTTCAATTTTAATTGCAAATTTATGCAGGGTATGTTGTGCAGATAAAACTAGTTGTTGTTTTTCTGAAGTGATTACTAGTATATTTAAATTTATTGAAGTTGACTCCAGCCACAAGTTTCATCTCATTTAAAGAACTTACTATCTTAAAATGAAGAAATTATTGTCCCCATATCCATATTGACATAGATTATTTAAGAATTTAATGCATGATAAATTCCATTTAAAGGCAAGCTAAAGAAAAGCAATATCATCCTTTGCATGCAACTCTTTGCAATTTACAAAAGTACCTTTTCCTAATGTGCCACATAAGTTCATATATATAATATATATATATAATTATATCCAGCACCGGGCTCAAATTTGTACGCTCTGGTCCATTCACTCGCTCACCAATTGCTGTGACATCAGCCGTACAAATGAATCAGAGATACACATTCTAGAACAATATTCTAAATGATTCACATATAGAGACAGAATAAGCAGTAACTCACCAGAGAAGTGATGAATTGTGCAACACAGTCATTGTAGCCTCAGTTACATTTATATAGTAGAATTAATCTCCTTTTAACATTATTACTGATTATTTTAAATTTAGTGTTTTGAGACATTTGTCCCCCTCCTCCCCCCTCCCTCCCCCCTCCCTCCCCCCTCCCCCCCCCCCCCCCTCCCCCCCCTCCCTCCCTCCCTCCTGGTGTCTGTCCTGGCCACAAGTGGTGGCTAGTTTATTGTTTACTGGGCCACTGTGGACTTTAACTCATGTCAATTAGTGTGTCTGTCCCCCAGCATGGGAATCACTTTGGGTGCCATTGTTTAGCCATTCTGGTAGCCCCGTACAGGAGACAGTGGATGTGTTTATTAAAGTGGTGTTCCACGCCATCTGATGAAGGTCATGCCAGAGTTAGTGCACCTGTCAGATTAGCCCTCACACACAACCTCACAATCTGCCCTTGGTGAGATGTTAGACAAGGAACAAATAATACATCACCTCAAAGTGGGAGGAAGTGATAATAAAGAGGGAGAGAGAAAAGTTAAGAATATTGCTGACTTCAAGTAAAAAAAATTTGTTGAAAATTTATCTAATAAATTGATGATAAATTATTATTATTATTATTACTATTATTATGATGATGATGATGATGATTATGATGACATTGATTATGATATGATTATTATGATATATAGAATGAGGATAGTAGTGATAGTAATGAGATGATGATGATGAATCACGGAAAAAAATGATCAGATAGAACGATGACAATGATAATGGTGGAATTCTGTAAGTCAGTGCTAGATTTAGATTTTAACAACTTGATAAATTAAAGGGATGAGCTAGATGGTAGGGGTTGCGTTTCCTAGAGCATTCTCAGGACTATACATGTAACAAATGTATTACACTACCTGTAGAGATGACTGATGGAACAATCATTTAATAGTACTCAACATTATTGCAACAATATCTAAGTAGGTAAAGGGTTTTCAAAGTGAGAACATTTTGCTTTGTGTTTTCCTGTCATTAATTTCTAATCATCTGACACACATAGTTATTGATATCTAGCAAATATTGTTATGTGATAGTAAGGTGTATGTATGTATGCACACGACTTGCAGTCAATCAGAAATATTAATTTTAGAAAATTTTGACTATTAGCTTTATTTCACTAAAAAATTATCCGACCAAAGAAAATTTGTATACATATAGCTATTGTACATGCACCAGAAAATTGTACTGGAAATGACAAATTTTCCTGGTTTATCCATACCTATTACCAGAAAATGGCCATATATAATATTACAATGTTTAAATAAATCAAGTATTCAAATGAAAAGCCGAAGCCAATTACATACTCAAACACATTAGCTATTGGGTTATTGATTCATTAATGGCATTTTTGTTGCTGTTGTTGTTGTGTTGTTGTTGTTGTTGAAGGGCACAAGTATTATTTAAAGTGCAATATTGCGATTGATCTGAAAGCAAAGTCTTTGTTGGGCAATTCAAATTAATTATCAAAATAAAGATACCAAAATGTTTTAAGAGAAACAGCATCAATTGTGGATGTATACATTCAAGCAAGCTTCAAGTATCACTCTTGTAATGCTCTATATCGTGAAGCATGTCCAACCAATCTCCGCTGTAATAAGCCGCAATAATAATTCTAACCTGTCTATATTTACATAAGCCATCTGGACAATTATCTAGTGTACTATAGTTTGATAGTGAAAGTGTAGTGGAAATTGTTTAGCTTACTGCAAAAATCTACTCCTGTTACTGGAATTTCAAACCACATTCATACTCATGTTTGCTGATAGCCATGTGAAAATTGAGGAAGAAGCCAAGGTGGATCTTTGTAAAAGGGAAAGTCACTTGGAAGGAAGTGGTGAATGAAATGGTGAGTAGAAGGGAAGAGGTCATGTAGTTATACACGGAAACTGTAGCTAGGATATGGCGGGGGTGGGGGGAGGTGGCCTGATACAATTATTCAATAGGATGTATGTTAACTTGATTGTATTCAAGAGGATGACCTACTAACCCGTAGTTCTGCAGCTTAGTCATTACGCTCAATTTTATTTGACTTGGTGAACTGAGGTGCCAACAATCACACTTTACGAAGCCATAGTCATTGCAAGCACACCATCTATGGAAGAGAATTAAAAAAGCTCTTAAATCTGTTTATTTGAGTGATAACTCCTGATCATGTCTCCATGATTTACTTACAAACGAGTATTAGCAAGTCGAAAAGTGGCAGGGAGGGAGAATTAATTAGCCATTCACAGCATAGCTTATTCTAAGATACATTCTGACCAGCTGCATTTTGGCTCAACTACTTGTCAACATTATTCCAGAAAACAGAAATAATTGTCCTCTTTTGGAGAAGCTACTTGCACGTCACTATGATGAAGAGGTGAAAGTGGAGGAATTGAGGCCACCACAATTTCAAAATACAAGGTTAGCTTTTTCTTCCCCCCTTTCTCCAACCTTTGTGGAGATAACTTTATTCTAAAATGGATTTCTTTAAAAAAAATTCAAACTGAAGCAAACTATTTTTTTTATTTCCTAAACCAATGGCTGCACTCATAGCTATACTATAAAATGCAATACAGTAGAGGACAGTCATCTTCCTACCCCCCTGACTTTTTTTTTTTTACAACAGATAGGAATGTAATATTTTGGGGTTTAATTCTGCATGATTTTTCTCACTGTGTCAGATAAGTTTGAAGGAAAAAATTATGCATTGCCTTTGTAGTATTTGTATTCTCAAGTAATTAACCCTCAGCGCGCATGCGCGAGAGGGTTAGAGTAGTCGTCCTGTCTGTTTGTCTGTCTGTCTGTCTGTCACGCTCTGATTTTGGAGATTACTGACTATTAATAGTTAATTTAGGTATGAACTTACTCAGAACGAAGATTTAATTGCTTTAGTACTTAATTAATATCCCAATGTTGTGTTGGGTAGTGTATGAATTATGGTTAGAAAAAATAAACCCTTATGAATGGATAGTTTATATGTCAATACATTTCAGCATTACCTGCCTTTCTTACATATTAAAAAACTGATTTCTACTTAATGTCTATGCAACACTAAGTAAAGAAGCATTGAAAATGCACATCAACCTCTCTTATTTTTACCCATTTAGGTGTCATAATTGAATAAATGCCAGGAAAGATTAGTTGTGGTCAGTCCCATTTAGAGAAACATTTCAGATCTAAGCTTAGAGATAAGAGATGAGTCCAGGAATGCTTGGGGTAGTAAATATAACTATTATTGAGTTTAATTTAATTATGTCAGTTAAGTGGGGCTGTAGGATAGTGTATAAGTGTTGACCAAGTGAAGTGAAGTTCAAAGAAGTACTTGTGTGGTGTAGGCGGGGCTGCTCTAGCTTAGGACAGATGGTGCCATGACATTTAGTAGCTCACTATGGCGATAATGAGATGATGATGATGATGATGATGATTACGATGATGATTACAATGATGATGATGATTATGGTGATGATGATGATGATAATAACTTGTAATGTGCTTAGCACAAATGGCTAGCGAGCCATTGTGTGCACAAGTAACTCAAACAACAGGATAGTTAAAACAGTTGAAGTTATTCTGATAAAAATTTATTGTTGCTTATACCTGTTAAATACATACACACATACATACACACATGCATGCATACATACACACATGCATGCATACATACACACATGCATACATATACATACATACATACATACATACATACATACATACATAAATGTATTTAAACACACTTCACATTTTTAGGTATTAAAAAAAATTACCATTGTAATATTTAAATATCTCACAAATCTTTGATCCTATGTCCCCTGAGGCTATCAGTTTGGGGTGAAGTGCTTATCTTTAGCTCATGCCTGCTCTGGGTAGCAACTCAGGGTGGACTGGATGGTTGCCGAGGTCAGACACTTGGCCTATTTAGATAAGAGCAAGGACATTCCTGAGCTGTAGAGTCCTTTCAAAGGCACAGGTTCTTGTGTAAACCGTGGTTTTAGACTACTTCTCTGCTAAGATGGTAATCTCCAGCTGTGGTGCAGTTGCTTTGCTGAGTGGACCATTGTAGTCATGTGCCCTTTGCTTTGTTTCTGCTGTGTGATGTTATTTGCAGATAGTGATTAGGTGCATAGATAGTGGGTCTGATCAAGTCCCGATAAGTCCTGCCCGATATCCCAGGGTAGTTTCTGGGAGAACAAGGGGCAATTATTGACTTGTGTTGAAGTGCCATCTGTACTGTGGGTGGTTTTGTGCCAGCAATATAAGTTTCATTTTTGAACATTTTGCAACAATAGTTCACTTTCAGTGACACGTACATTTATGTGCAAATATATGAACAATTCACGTTATTTTAATTTTTTTATAGCTTCTAGAAGAAGCAATCATTTTAATTTGGATATTGGTTTTTTGTTGTTTTTTAGTTGTTTTTATTATTTATTATTATTATTATTTTTTGCTACAGTATGACATTGGACATACTAAAGCAGTTACAGTATTAAATCCAATTAATTCCTTAATGCTAGATTTGCAAATAGTATAGAACAATCTAATACTGAATACTTTTGGAGATGTTTGAACTTCCAAGCCCTGAAATAATGCATTTTCTAGAATATTTTCAATCAGAACAAAAAAAGGTCATTTAGCTTTGTGGGTACACCAAAAATGAAGTTCTACTCAATTTCAATTTCCTTCATTCTAATTGTTGGCAAGTGCTGGTACTAATTAACCAGAAGTGGGTGTAAAACTGAGTAAGTGGGCGGGCGGAGGTGAGACAGCTGAAGTGTGAGGGAGAGGTAGTCTAGCTAGGAGACTGCGTGTGTTAGTCGAGCCATGCGGCTTTCACGAACGATGATAGAGATTTCACAAGTTGGGAGTTATATTTTACTATACAAATGCTCCTAGCAACTGAACTGGAAATTATCCTGCCAGTGTTATCACATGACAATGGAGGAATTCCTCTGTCTAATTGCTGGACATTCCAGCTGTGACCTCATCCTCCCAGTCACTGCAATAAACAGGATATCCCCCAGTCCTAGCCTGGTCACAATTTGGACCCAGTGACCTCAGCTGATCCTTGGTTGCCAGGAGAGTTGAGCGGCTGGGGCAAGCTTGTGGCACTCTGGGTAGGAAAAGAGAACACAAGAGCTGCTTATCATACTTTATAAATCTTCCTGCAATACTCTGATAATTTCCATGGTTCTGTCTTAGTTGGTGACCATGACAACAGCAGCGTGGTGCATCAATGGGCTATTCAATATATTCTGCCTATTTTAGATAATAATGTCTAATATCACATACCTGCATGCATGACGTATTAACTAGAACATGCCTATACCATTGACACCTAATGATTCGACTATTGAAACACATGCTGCACAATAGACTAGCACAGCTGGAATGTTCTATTCTACAGCAACAATCCACATATATACATTGATAATTATGTTTGTAATAGCCTAGGGGCATGTTGTTGTTTTTTCTTTTCCAAACGTCAAGTTACTGTGAATAGCAATTCAGGGATGCAGAAGTAGTCACATCAATCAGTATTGTAATTGGGGGTTATATAAACTTCTACGACTATTGAAACACAAACTTTTTTTTTTTTTGGTTTGTTTGTTTTTGTTGTAAATCTCCACTAAAATAATTGCAAGCTGATTTCTTGCTTGTTTAGTTCCATTATAGAAAGCTTGGCTGCAATATCTGGTAGGTAGCTAAGGAAGATATCAGCAAATATTTCCTAGAATTATATTTGTAAATATTCATGTGTCATTTAACGCTGTGTGAAGAGGTTTAAAGTACAAGCTCGTGGTGTAGTCCTGGGGATAAAGATCTCGTCAGGTCCAGTCCTACAATTTAAACGTTATTTTGTACAATGTCTCTTCTGTAGTATATTATGCAATGTGTTGCCTATTCTATGTCCTGCACTAAATTGAATCATAAATGCTTGAGCATGCACACCATAATTGTTAAGTCTCCAAGGAAAGTGGAAGGATCGTCAGCACATATTCATATCATGTAGTTCAAATTCCTATGTGTGTTTTCATTCTTTTAACTGAATGACTTTTACTGCATAGAACGCAATTTAATGAGCCAACTTATACCATTCTTGTAAGGACAAAGGAGAAAAGGATTCTGTTCAGCTTGCAATCTACAATAAAACCAAGTCCTTCTGTGTTTGTTTTCTTTGTTGCCATGGTGCGAAGAATGTCATCACTTCTCCCTTTTTCTTCACACCTTTTATTTTTGCCTTTCTTCACATTCCTCAGAGCATACCTGCCAGCTCACGTCATCCAGGAACACTCTCCAGGCAGTGCAGCTTTAGAGGCTGTTTATATTAGCCTAGATGAATGTCCAGCCTCTGGAATGCATACCAGTGAGAATGTGTGATGGAAACCCCAGGGCCTCTTCCTGTTTGTCCACTCTATCTCTCTCTCTCTCTTTCTCCCTCCCTCTTTCTCTGTCTTCCTGCTTGGAAGGATACTGTATAAGATTGTGGTGAGTGGAGACTTTGCCATATAAGGTCTCCCTTGTTGTTGTTTTGCTTCTATTGTATTAATTAATCATGCTATTTAGTATTATTATTGTTGTTATTATTATTATTATTATTATTATTATTATTGCTTTTTATTTATTTATTATTATTGCTATCATTATTATTGTAACTGTAAATGCAATACAATAGAATGCAATAAGCAAAACATTAAAAATTATTATTATTATTATTATTATTATTATTATTATTATTGTAGATATTTTATTAGATTGATCAATTACTGTAGGGGTTATGAAGTGTAATCAATGGAAGCATTTTGCATAGTTTATAGAAGGAATGCTTTACATGGCATTTCTTACATTAGGCTAAAAGCTTGTTAATTTCACTCTGGTATAGCTACTGGCAACATCAATACTCCCACAATTCAAAGTCCAATGCAATATTTTAAAAGCATACTAACTTAGTAACACTAGACCATGCAAATAGCTTACAATGCATATGAAAGCTGAATCACTCAACTTTCTTATATTTATTAGATGCTAAACAGCCAAACATTTTTATTTCTATGTATATTGAAAAAGAAAAAAAAAGCCTGTGAAGGAGAGAGAATACATATAAAATTAGTATCACATTTTATTAATTTTGAAGCCAGATAATTTCTTCCCCAACCCTTTTACAAGTTTTATTGTGTTCCGCATTATATACAATAGTAATTGTGTATAAATAACTGGCCTCAGGCCTACAGCTCCATATGTATAATATTATTAACAGCTCTTCAATGGGAGTCATGTTTCACGCCCCCTGGCTAGAATATCTCCACTCCCCTCATGAATATACCCTCCATCAAAACACTCTCTGTCTTCAATCACTTAGGGTAAGCTCTTAAACAAGAATCATTGGTCCTGACAGCAAATTCTTTACCATCCTAGACTGTCGTTATGCAGGTATTATAGCAGTGTAGCCTATAGGGATGTACTGTTTGTGGTTTTTTGAGCCTCGTTAAGTGCCCGTGAATTCTGCAGCCTGATTCTATTTATTGCTATAACGATAGGACACAGGTGAGGCTATGAATACTGATGTGGTGCTATGTATTGAGTGAAGTCATTTTATACTCATGCATATGAGACAGACTGCATTGTATAGTATAGTAGTATGTGACCATTGCATGCATTCAAAATATTGTATATTGGATCACTTCATATGATATCTACATTGTGTGCCATTATAACCACAATCACATTGTAATAATGATCTTAACAAGGCACAATCAAGTGGTGTCAGTCTTGTTATTATTATTATTGTTGTTATTATTGTTGTTATTGTTATTGTTTTGTTGTTATTATTATTATTATTAATATTATCAGCATCTCCTTAATTTATGGTATTTTCATTCACCAAGTGCTAGTGGCCGTTAGAACACTAAGTGTAAGATTGCTCTAAATTTACTCCTTGCTATTGCACACTCTTAGATCCAATTAGTGGCAGCATTCAGATGTGGCAGCTGATAGGCCTAATTGCTTCCCACTTGAATTAGACTTGATTGGCTTAACCTGTCCACTTCATTTTATCTTTCCTCCACTAGTGGAACTTTAACTGCTCAGTTGTGGCTCACTTAGCTGTTTTCTAATTAGCCAATCCCTTGGTGGTCTTTGAATGTTCAAATCTAGTAATTGAGGTGCCGGTTCTTCTAGTTGTGGTGGACTAGCGCGTGGTGGGGGCTAAGGGGAAAGCCAGCTAAGTAGTCTCTGGAGCCGATAATGAAATGATTAGTTATATTATGTTCAACTAGGCTTATGGCTTTTGGTGAATATAATTAATAAATCTATTCAGTACATAACTGTTGTAGAATAGTAACCAACATGTAGCTATTAGATTGTCTAGAGTTAAAATAAAGGAGCCTTTGGGGAATACTGGGCATAAATATTTTTACCACTCTATTATCAAGTGAATTTAAAATAGTGTTAACTTTAATAAATTGCTTGTAATTTTAAGTAAGTGTAGGTCAGGTCAAAGCAAGGTGGTTAAATCCAATAATTCTGGATTAGTATTTGCATTTTTTTTTTAGCTTTTCCTTTATCTCTTGCTGAATGAAGGATTTGACATTCAATAGTTGTAGGTTATGTGATATCAGTTTGTTTACACAATGCTTTAATCGAATCAGTAAACAAGTCAAAGCACTTAGTCGTAGCTGTTAAATCTTCAAGTGAGGAATGAAACAATGGAGTTTCCTGTGTTGTACCCTTCACCAGCACACACTTCACATCTAGGGCATCCCTGGCGCACAACTGCTTCTGCCTTGGTTGGCTCCCCCACTTGTAAAACTTTGTACGGCTCCAGCATTCTGGCAGAGGTCAGACTCACTCTCATGCTTGGCCTCACAACTTCTGATATTTCTGTTTTCCCACTTGAGGTGTCAAGTTTCACAACAAACAAAACGCAGGACTGTTGATTCTCCCGCGATGATGATTAAAGGACAACTACTCCCACTCATTGGAACTGCATTGTCTACTTCCTCGAGATTGAAAAATCCTAAAAATACAATTCCCTGGGCAGATATGGCTGGCAAGGTTTGGGTCAAGTCAAACTAAATGAATTCATATAGGATTCGTCAATCCCTCCACCTTTCATCTCACCATCCCTTGGTCTGCCCCTGGCCATGTATTTTGGGCTGCGAAGCTAGTTGTCATGGTAAATGCAGCAGTATCTGATCTGCGGAGCTCTGATGAGACTATGTTATTTGTGATAGTTGAATCTAGTCCTGCCAGTCCCACTGGATGGGTCGATTGTGTCTAAACCCCCCACAGATAGACCTACCTGCATTTTGCATAGAATCCTGGCAATGTGCCTGGAGTCCTTATTTAGGGTTTGTTACTGGTCATCCTTGCTGGTTTGTTTTCGGCGAGAAATTTGAATGTTTGTTTATAATTTTTTAAGTTGATCTCACACCTCTCAATTGTAATACACATATACTAGTCTAATGCATTAATGGACGCCCAACTTAATGGAAATGGACTGAGTAAGACCCTGTAGTCAACTCAAAGTGAGTGTAGTAAAGTTTGAAGGAATTTTTTTTCAATTTTTTTTTGTGATGGAATTTAGCTGAATGTGTCATTCTTTTTTTAATTTATACTATTATTACACTCATTAAATTGGTAGAGGAAGCTTAAAGGGATTAGGTGATACTTCCTCTTGCCCTCTGGATATTAAATTTCATGATTCTATTACATTCTGAGAATAAATGGTCTCAGCTGAATTACCACTTTAAAAAAATAACAATTAAACAAATGATGCAATACATTCCACAAAAATCCTATTTTATTTATTGTTGTTAATTTTGTTTGTTTGCTTGTTTATTCTGGAGTTTGTTGTCCCTAAACAATTTTCTCCATATCAGCATCACTGACTTTATCCCCCCAGTTACTGTGTTGCTGTTGTCCGAGTGGCACCATTAGGTCCTGGATAGGCAGCCATATCAAACATCTCCATCTCCCTCAGTACAGCCACTGTGTGCCCTTAATGTCAACTTCACACAATTCTTTTCCTATGTTGATGCTTATGTCTTGATTCTGAAACTTCCAAGTTTTTTGTTTGTTGGTTGCCTAGTGATGTGCCTCCCACATCAAAGCACTCCATCCGATGACTTACAGTCAACAACATAAATCTGCTAGCAGCAAGAGCTGGTCAGTCTCCAAAACAATGCAGTCAAGGATGACCTCACCAGTCCAGGAATTACAGACACTTTCACAGCATCTACTCTAAGGTATCTCAGTGCAGGCTTCTTTTAAACTGACCTTGTTGTTTGTGGCTCCCTCAGCCAGCCATCCCTTTGCACTGTTTGTCCTGCTTGCCTTCAACACAGCTTCAATGTGCAGGGTGACAAAATGTGTGCAAGTTAAACTAGTACTGATACAAGGGGAAATTCAAGGCGCTTCACCTTAGCAAAGGTATGGATTATATTTGTGCATTCCTGTGAGTAAATGTAGTTTTAATAATTGAATGTGGTGAGTGTATGTGCATGTGTTTGTGTTTGTGTGTAATTTCTATGCATTTTTCAGGCATTTTTCTGAGCACAAAAGCTGCTGCCAAACTATTTCTTATTGTAATATTAAGCTTACTACAGCGAGGAACCTAGCACCTCCTTTTAACTTCCCCTTGTGGAGCACGCCCGCACACAGTGAGGTGGTCCGATATCTGCAAGAATTATATATACTTGGAAGTTACAATTATTATTTCAAAGGCTCGCATTCTCGTCATTCATTGTTTTCCTCCCTTTAGCTGCTACCTTTTGTGGTTTTATTGTAGTATATGAATATCAGCGAGTCTATGTGAATACGGTACGGGGCGAGTATTCATGCCCCATGAATGCCAAGATATTTTAGATTTGCTCGGTGTAGGGAAAGCCAGAACGTGCTAAATGAAGCAATACTTAAAATGTGCTTTATTGGAATTTAAAACATACCCACATGAGCTTTTATTTTTAGCGTGCCAATTGGTGATTAAACTAATCTGTGGGCGTGGTTTTGAATTGTAATACAGGTGCCACACCCATTTTTGGTGTTCCGCAGAGAAGTGGTATCGCACTATTGCAGTTAATTATTTGTAAATGTAGCAAATGGAATTAGAGATGAGTTGAATGCAGTTGGCTCTAGTCTAAAATGACCACATTATAATAAAAATAAAATTATTTTGTTGAATTGCAGGTTATTAATCAACTCCATTAATTAACCTGGGATCTAGTCAGAATTAATGTACACAATTAACAGATGGCAAATTTAAAGTCCCAGACACTATTGATATTAATATGGCCACAATAATTAAAAAAACATTGATTTTTAAACCTTTTTACTTTCTGCTCATGAAAGCACATCCTGTGTTTGTAGTTTCACATATTAACAACATACTGATGTGTTGTTTTTTTTAGTTGCTAGTATTGTTTGATGTGTGTGTGGTGGAATGAAGGACATAATGACAACCACGTCTTGTTGTTGTTACTGTTCCGGTAATGTCGCATAGCTCCACCATAAGAGGCTTAGTCGCTGGCTTGTTGCTCATCTCTTGTCTCCAGCGTCATTGTCAACCGCGCATATTTCATTGATCACACCAAATTTAGCAGTCTGTCATTTCACCACAAAAAATTTCAGGTCAAATTCTTAGCATTCTTGTGCAAGTTTCACCGCTTTAAACTGAGATAGTGGTTATCACCAATGAATATCAGGACGGAAAATTGATCTTTGGATGGAAGATATCCTCCCAAAATTGGTAGTAAATTTTATTGTGCAATTTTTGTGGTGGGTGGTGGATCTCGCATTGTGCGAGGTATTAATTAACACCCAGTCTCATTTGGAGCTCCTCTCTTCCGCTAAATGTCCCAGTGGAATTGTTCTTTCTTACTATCCAGTGTAACAAAATATCAGTTTATGTTTACTTTTGTTTCTTTGTGCTTGCTGAGTGTGCTACAGTCTAGAGGCTAGGGGGGCTAACCTTTGCCACCCCATCTCTGTGTATATCCTATATTAGGCTAGCCACCCAGTGCCCTTAGGTTTACTCTAGTGAATTGATCATAACTTTAGAATTGTTGACAGTCCTAGCCTGTGGGGACTTCCAGAGCAACATTAACATATTTAGCCACTCTACAGGCCACAAATATGGCTGGTACTTAATTGTCCTGCTCCATTGCAGATATTATTGCTTTGATCCTGAGCAAAGACTCGGCCAGTCATTGACATCGTCACTCAATTAAATGTGTTTTTGTGTCTGCTCGATAATTGCTGTGGGCAATAACCAGAGAGATTAGTAAACCATCTTTGTTTTCCTGAAGCTGCTGTTATTCTGTCTTGATTGTTGGTGTCTGGTTTCAGTTAGATCTGCTATGAGGACGAATAAGGAGCAAGTAGTTCATTCAAGCTTGACCACCAAGTGGCAAACTCGTCACTAATTTTGATTTAGTTGTGCAATGCCAGCGACCTAGCTCGTTTCCTTAATGCTTGGACCAATGACTCTGGCAATTTCACGCCAAGCAATCCTGTCGTCACCCTCTTGATTTGTTTGCAGCAATTGAAGAATGGAATAGGAATATTTGTAAATATTCATTCCAGAACTTGCTCGCTGCTCAGTGAGAAATATCATGTTGGCTGTGCAGTGAGTGTGTAATGAAAGCTTCTGTTGTGTGGAGTTTTGTGTTACTGTTTCGTGAGAACCCAGTGGCATGCAAGTCCATCTCCCCCAGCTAATGCACATGCCATACCTTAACAATGTACCATGGCAACAAAAATATCTCAAAATATTTGGTTGAGGGAAACTTCATATTTTACTTTAACATGCTTAAAAGTTTTCTCAGTCAATATCATATTAGCCACTTCCGAATGGACAAGCAAACGAACACAAAACAATGTCTAAAGAACAAACTTCTCTACTCTTTAGCTTCCACATTCTTAGCCCCACCCCCTAGCTAGTCCAAACAGACAATTACAATGCATGCCATGCCCTCGAGTGACAGTGGAGTTAATTGCACCAAGTGAAAGGTCAGACAGTTCATAAAACAATGTGACGAAACCAATTTCCACGAAGACTAAAATGATGTGTCTTCCATGCCAGTGCTTGGAAGACTATACTAAGAGTGTCTACTAATACAACATTATATGGGATGTATGGAAGTAAACACTATTAAAATTAGTATCTAGATTTTTTTTGATGACTATTACATAATCAACTTGATGAGTTGTCTGGTGTAGGGTTCGCACGGGTAAATACATTTTTATGAAGAGTTCAGTTTTTAACCAACTCTCTCTCTTGTAATGAATGAACTCTTGACCCTGCGGTGCTGGTTGTTATTGTGGCAGTTGGTTTAGTTAATTGGATTTGTTAAGATCAGTTTTAAGTAATGTGATAGCTAGTTCAGTGGTGAGATCTGGACATGGGATGGACTTCAGTAGTTGGCTAACTTAACAAGTTATCATAACAACACTTATTATTATTATTATTATTATTTTATTATTATTATTATTATTATTATTATTATTTGCATTTATATCATAAATGTGTTCTTGTTTTGTGTAAGTACATGACATACAATTGTCCCCAGTAAAGTCAGTAAATTGAGCTAAGGGGCTAGGCAAATGAAAAGTTATAGGTCTAATTAGCAATGTGGTTTTGATGTAAATACTACATATCCAGAAGCTGCTCTACAGTAACCTTTTTTTTTTTTTTTTTACTATTCTTAGAGTCCTGTCTTTTTTTTCTTCTTTTTTTTTTTGTCACTGCACCAGTATTTCTTCTATCAGTTTAGCAGCTCTTTGAGCCCATTTTCTAGCCTCTTAAACCCCTCCCCCCCCCCTACCCACTCTTTTTTTCTGTTGATCATTTTTATTGCAACAAATACCCTACAATAAAATGTTGCTATACAAAGATTGCTTCGGAACTTCATTGCACGTGCATGCACATTAGTGGGAAAAAAAGTACACTCCCAATTGAAATATTATGTACACGTAAAGTATGTCTACAGCTATTGAAAACATTATATAACAAAGTCATTAGTCAGTCAGCTTCTCTCACTTTGCTGAATTCTATTCCATGCATACTAGTGGCAATTAGATGGAACTAGTTCCTGTTACACATTATATTAGTTTAAGGTAATATCAGTTTAATTGACCAAGTCGTAGCGTGACGACTGGTTACTTGCACTTCAGATATTAATAGAACTCGTTCAGCAATAAATTGCTAGGGTCCACCTCGTGCCATTTTCTTTGCATTACTCGTGCAATTAACTCAAGTATCTATAAAATTCAAGAGAGTACTTACGCTGGACGAGTGCTATATAGCAGCTACCATGAAGTTGTATGCACCTCCAGCAGAAGGAATGCAAGTAATAGTATTTCATAGATGCAATAAGAGAAGAAGTCTTTCAATCTATATTATTTCATGGAGACATCTTGCTATTAGTGTGTTTATTTCCTCCTCTGCTCCTGCTTGCTTTATGCTATTTGTCTGTCTGTTGTTATTCCTCCCTCTCGTCTAGACCTGTGCCTATTATTGCTGAGTCATAATCTTCAAGTCTAAAGATTGACATAATTTTTTTTAAAACACTCATCATTATACACTTCCGTATTGATTGCACTCATTCAGTGATAAATTGCTTGGGTGTTCTTCATGCTATTATTACCTTTGCATTATTTAATGGTATTAACACACCATGCATTGTGCAATTCTCTGCATGTATACTATAATACTATCAAGGATTGTTGGGCACATTTTGAAGGAATGAATAGTAAGAATATTACATAGAGGCTAAAAGGATAATCTTTCAATCTATATTGTATTATGCGACCTCTTGGGATTCGCCTATTGCTTGATTTATGCTTTGTTGTTGCGTTTTTAATTATTCCATCAATTATGGACAGCCTTAATTTAGTACCCACTGCACTCACTGTTGTGCCAAGTCTGTGAGAGTGCCAGGAATAATGGCTGACAGTCACACCACATGGGGTTACAGTCCCCTTGTTACAATTACTTGTGTGAAATCTGCTCCACGCTTCATTTATTCTCCATTTAATAGTCCAGTATTTCCTTACGTTTCTTCATACTTGCCGTGGAATTATCTCATGGGCTGATAGTTGCCTCATGAGCTGATGGAATTAAGCGAATTAACTGCACAGGCGTATCTCTCACATTTCTGTTACCCGACTATAAGACTAGATATTGATGAATTTCACACCTAATTAGAGCTTTGCCGAGTTTAATTAGGATCGAATCTCAGATTGATTTTGAATAGGCACTTTGTGGTCAGAGCGAGGTGGCGTGCTATATAAACATGCCCAATGTTTGCTCACAAGAAGCTTCTATTGCATGGTCATCAAATTGTTTATTATGTGAATTATTAGCTGGTACCTTTGATAATAGTGTTGGCGTAATAATCTTATTAAGGTTGAAAGATTCATTCTGCAAGGCACAACAAATATAATTTAATTAACAAATTTCAAACAAGTTTAATAATATTAAGAGTCCCGTAAACCAATTAACACTTTTTTGTGTATAATACATTTCGCACTCGTAATTGCCGATCCTCCTAATTGTGGTTTTGCCAACTACCCTTGTGAAATCTTTATCTTCACTCACTGTAATTCTAGCTTGTGTAATAGATAGTAGGTTTGGTGAGTACGTCAGATTGCAGTGTGATCAATTATATTTTGTGAATCTATTTTTAGTCCTAGTCATTGTAGTCTATTTAAAAGTGTGGTGGTTATATGCATGTGATAACTCTTGCTAATTTAACCTTTATATGTTTCAATTTGTCAGTGATTGTAACCATGGTACATTCAAACTGTCCAATCAGATTGTTCAATTCACTGTGAATATATTTCATACCCACCTCCGAGGAGGGGAACAAGTAAACCTCTCAATTGCATTTCCTAAAGCCTAGAGCCATGGTACAACTTATTTGCACAAATCCGTTTTGTCAGTACGGGTTTACTCTATCCTCATGCTTTCGACCCTCTGTTACGTAAATCCCATACTGATCTTCATGTCATAGTGTACATTCTCCATACATTATGTAATAAACATCCCAAAAATTTCCCATAGTTTACCAACTATTTATACGGTTCCATCTATTTTTGTTTTACTTCATCCACTGCATCGATCGATGTGCTTTATTGAGCGCAATGAACAACACGGTCATTTTTGCTGAATTAAATTAATTCCCATCGTTAATTTGGCTGCTTATGGTTCCAGATTCCTTGTTTGGTGCATTAATGGAGAGACGTGAGGAGCGGTTTCGCTCCACCACAATCAGCTCTCCATTTGTTTCTGTCCAGATTTGCTAATCTGGAAGTCCTAATTCAATATTGCAAGTGTTTACAGGCTGTATTCCCTTATCTCAGAGGACATAATTCATCGTCACTCTTTTGGGTTGTCTCGTGTAATTGGAATGTGGAAATATGCCTTTTAAATTATCCGCGGCCTCTCCCCGATAGTTGTCCTTATTTGATATTAAATTTTAACCACAAAAATAGTTGGGGGTAATGGACCGAATTCTGTAATTATGTAAAGTGTAGGCCATTCTATAATTTTTGGTTGCATTACTATACACTAATTTATACAAGAAAGCATAATTTCAAGATATCTTGGCTCAAATAACTGAGGACCTTCTCACATCTCTAACAAGTTTCTTGCTCCATTAACTTGCGGTTGAGGCGTTTCAAGATCTCAAACAATGTCGGGGAGGGGGGGAGGGAGAGAGGGAGTCAAGCCTGCGCTCTGAGCCTATTAGTGGGCCGGTCAGGGAGTGGCAATTTGATGGTCGACTCCCACTTCTTGTGGTTTTCCTTGGTTGCATATCAAATTATTGTGGGCGTGGTTTCGATGGTGGCTTGGGAGTTGATTATTTTTTAGCATTTTGAAAAGAATTGTTTGCGACAGCCCTCCCTCTCCCACCTTACCTATGGCATGTAGAGACAAGTGGGTCTCTGTCTTTAATATGTGGGAGTTTTGAAAGGTGAAAATTGATAGGAAATGAAGCGGGGGAGGGAAGAGACGTCACGTCACACTAAATAGAAGAGGAGACCACTTAGAGTGAGTAGTGGGACAAAATTAGTTTCATAAAAAATGGATGAAAAATGGATTTTAAACTACTTCTAGTGTATATTGTTTTCACCTTGAGCATTATAGTCAAGTGTCATTTACCTGGAGCAACATTGGTGAGTTCCCATGGCAGAGAACTGACCACACTCTGTGTGTTGTTCTTTGCTAGGGATGGCTGTACACAGCAATCAATCGTGTTAGAGGAACTCCACCATTGGCTATTATTTGCATGGTGAAATATACTATTCAAAAAATATTACAATTGCTGAAATGTTTTTCTTAGCATGGAATTAGTTTAATGATTACGAACACCAGATTGCACTGGGCAACTTGATCTAACTTAATTAGCTCTGTGCTAATGTCAACTAGACTCTGCTGGAAGTGCAGCTGTGGAAACAGAGCAGTGCACCTGAGGCTCTCACCTGCAGGCAAACCATTCCAAGCTGACCAGTCCAGTGCTGGTAGCTTGGATCCTGTGTCAAAATGAGGAATGACTTGGAAAAGGAATGGGAAATTAATTTTTATGCATAAAAAGCACAAGAGAATTGCTTATTAAGTATATTCATTTCACCTTCCACTTCAAATTCTTTCTGCCCCCCTCCCCCCTCCCCCCTCCCCTTTCTTCCTTCAACCTATTCCACCTCTACCGCACAACTCGGTTATATCATTTAAGCTTAGCTTAACCTTTTTAAAAATATGTCCCCAAAATATATTCACATATAATATATATATATATATATATATATATAACACAATCGATGTCAAATTGCCACATGTATGAATGCATTATATTGACCTTTCGTATTGATATATATATATATATTCAACCATATATGCATAACTGAGCTCGACATTTGTAGCTAGGTGGCTTAGTTTACTCCAATCCACCCATATTTGGCTAGCATCCGTGCATATATTTTGTGAGATGAGTATACATTGAGTAGCTAGTGGCGTTTGATTAGCCATGTTTGAACTGCTACGATTTCTGCCGCCAATGTAAACAGTGCAGAGTGACACACCCCCTTATTTGCTGAAACGTGCACTTTACCCGAACAATGAATTATTCTATAACAAAAGATTGAAGTGCTGGATGTATTGTGTCTGTCCATGTCATTCTTACTCTTTCCACAATATATACGTGCTACCTATCTAATTGTTTGTATATTCTATTGAATGAAATATTTGTGGCCTTTAGCTCATTCCCTCGTGTTGGTTTAGTGCCCTGCTTCCCCTATGCCGGCCATTTTGAAGCCATCATCACCTTTTAATAGCTCCTTGTTGGTTTAGCTGGATTATCACCTTAATGTTGTTTGTTTTTGGTTCCTCTCTCATATTGTTTCCTGATCTTTCTCGGCTTGAGATTAGTCCATTAAGATAAACCAATCTTGAAGGCGTTCTCTGAACTCCACTTAGTAATCCACCAAGAACAGATTAAACAAATTTGGCACATATCACTTTAGGCTTTAACACGTACATTTCTTTTTGTTATTTCACCTTTTGTTTGGAAGGATGGTGTGAATATTTCCTTGCCACTTTCCCATTTTTACAGCATTTTATTTGGTTCCGAGGCTGCCCTGTTGTGGGATGGAAAGACCTCAGCGAAGGCAGTGGGGGAGTTGACCACGACCAAGTTTCACAGCGAGATTGGGAGAAGTAACTTCAAGTAAACTCAATTTTACCCATATTCTCCCTAGGCAATTCAGGACATGGAATCCAATTAAGCCAATTACGGTAAGGTTTGCAGACAACCTCGACCCCGGGGTGCTTATCATCAACTTCGGGACATTAATTGTGCACGTTGTTTGTTGTTTGAGGTAGCTCATGGTTTGAGGTTGGAATTAGAGGTGGCGGTGACGATGTGTTGTGATTTGGTGGTTGTCTAAATAGCAGGATGATATAATAACTAACCGTTTGCAAGGATGTAGTGTTTGGTCTGACAGAGTGGCTGGAGGATTGGACAGAGGAGTTGCAATACAGCAGGAGCTCCGGTGACTATGGTCAGAATGCGAACCATTCAATAATGTCACGCCATGTAATTACTGATCATTTGCAGAAGCATATGTAGTTACATTAATTAAGTGATTGACCTTAATTATATTTTTTTCTTCGCATTTTCCTCGGCATATAAGTGTTTGTATTCACACCACACCCAGAATGTGCAGACACCACACCTCTAGCTAGCTAGCTAGCTACTTGTACAGAGAACAGAATGCATGGTGCGACACAGACTTGTCTGCTGTTAGACACAATAACGATGTTAGAACAAATAAATGTTTTCCATTTTCCATTAAATATTAGGTTAGTTCCTGACAATATTTTATTTTTTAAATAGTGACCAGCCTATTATAATAATAATTAACCCTTAGCGCGCATGCGCGAGAGGGTTATAGTAGTCGTCCTGTCTGTTTGTCTGTCTGTCTGTCTGTCATGCTCTGATTTTGGAGATTGCTGACAATTAACCATTGACATAGGTTGATATAGGAATGAACCATTGACATAGGTTGATATAGGAATGAACCATTGACATAGGTTGATATAGGAATGAACCATTGACATAGGTTGATATAGGAATGAACCATTGACATAGGTTGATATAGGAATGAACCATTGACATAGGTTGATATAGGAATGAACTTATTCAGAAATTATTTTTTTGTGCTAGTTTTTCAATTTTGGGCTGAAAACGTGAAGCTATTAGCTCCACATAGGTACCAGCTTTTGTGGGTTTACACCTACCATTGCACAGCCATACTGAAACTTGATTGGTCTGGTAACTTGTAGTGCTTCTTTAACAGTTGCTTTATTACTGCTACTACTATTATTGTAAAGGTAGATATGATGTAGTATAATGGACACATGGAAGCCTAGCTGATGTCAGCAGTCATTGTTCTCAGCTCCCCCTTGACACTGATTACACAAAGGAGGGGAGGGGGGGGAGGGGGGGAGGGGACACCTAATGTCATTATTGCTGCATTCACCACCAGTTTTGCTCATGCAACATATTAATGAGTCATCTGTGTTGGAAATAGTTTTATCTTCAGGTCATCTCCGCCTGATATTGGTCCAGCCACTGGAAGCCTCAGGCCAGGTTCCTATCAATTCAAACCCTCTAGGCCCCTCCCCTGCATGTTGCAGGTGCTCACTGTAATCTGCTGTGGTCAGAGCATTGGAGTGTTAGTGGGTGATGGCACCCTGGACCTCTTGGTGGATGGATCTTCTCTCCCTTCTCTTCTTCTTCCATGGTATAACCCCCAAGGATTTGATGAATTACATAATTCCTTGGAAGTTGGCTCAATGGAGAAACTCAAGCAACTGTGCTATCTCTGCAGGCTGAGTGCTGTAGATCATAAATATACAGAGTAATAGTAATTCATAATGGGATAGCATAACTCTTCTACACTGGCACTACTATTGTGCTGGAGGGTTAATTTTAAAATAAAATTGCTAATTGTTACACAAGGCTGGCTAGAATGAGAAACATGTTTTACATGACCAAATCTATAAGTATACATTGTCACTCTTTGAATATTAAATTCAGAATAGATATTAATTAAACCAGCTGGTTAATTAAAACAGCAACCACAGCAATATCAACATCATCACTTCAGTGAATCAGCTGAGGAATGCAGGTGATATAATGACTGGTGTTCAGGTAATGAGCCCATAATTATAAATAAGCTAATTTAGTTCATGTTTAAGTAAAATTTGTAAATACTAAGCCAAGTAAATAAAATTGAGGAGTCATTCTAAATTAGGAATACTTCTTTAGCATTTGAAGATAGTAAATAAGCAGGAGGGAAGCTATTGCAGTGAAGCTCGTAATTTGTAGAAGCCATAGTCTGCAGTTGTGTAAATAAAACCTTACAATTCAAAAAGTTCCAAAGTTTCTAACTATCAATGAAGAATGCCTGGATATACAGTAACGGTTCTGAGAAAAGATAAATCCAATTATATAATATATTTATCACTATCCTTGGTACTGTCACGTGTTACAAGAGGTATACATACATATATATATATAGCTATATATCCGTCCTGCATTGCCTGAATTGTTATGAAAGTGATACTCTTCTTAATGTTTGTAATAGACTGATTAATACCAACATTGAACTAAACCTCTTTATGAGGATATTGTTGCTTCAATTTTCTTTTCCTGGTGGTGTGATTTCCTACATGGTACAGGTCAGATTATTTTTCCATGTTATTACAGCTCAGAGTGTGGTACGATTTCACCCAGCTCACGGGCGGGCACAGCGAACATACAGATAGGTATTTGTCTACATGTTTGTGCCAGCTTGCTACCTGATTGTGTAGCTACGTGTGTGTGTATGTGTGTGTGTGTGTATGTGTGTGCGTGGTGCAATGGTTTAGTTTTAATTGATTAAAACACTTTAAATAAGATTGCAGCGTGCAAACAACTTATTTTTTTGAGGTGATTAACAGAGAGAAAAAGTTGAAGTTAATATTCTTGATGGTGAATTCATGACAACATTTTAAATAATTGTTGCATTAATTTGCTGAATTGGTAACATTTATTTAATGCACTAACTTTGAGTCAGATGTACCTGGCATGGACATTGCTGCTGTCAGCAGGTGCTAATAGGTGTGAGGAACTAAGGTGAACAAATGATGCTATATATAAGTTTTAAATTTGTGGCGAACAAGCCGAGTCCAGCATCTGACAGGAGTATATTACTAGAGCTTCTTCTCAGTTAGGTATGCTACGAGTTTTTATTGTTGTTTTTTTCTTTCTTTTTTTTTGTCTTACAGCAATAATTACTAGCTCTGTTATTCATCTCTGTATGTGCATGCATGTGTAGTGTACAAGTATTTCTGTGGAGAATTGGGGTGCTGGTGCAGATGCTGCTCCTAGAAATGTGTGTGGTTTGGAATCAATAATCTGAAGTGATTATCAGTCGGCTGATGCCTTTGACTAGGAGGAAGCAGATAAGAGCTGTGGTTGCAGGTGAGAACGAGAGACTGCCCAGTGTTGCAGGGCCTAGGCTCTGCTGGTGCACGAGGCCCAGTGTATTGGTTATTCTGGTTGCGCTGGTTTAGACCAGACGCTCACATGCATGTAAAATGCAACCCATTTCCCTCACATGACATCCTATAAAATCACTAATATATTCATATATATATTTTTCATGAAAAGAGATATAAACGAACCAAAACATTTTAATGTAACAATTAATTTGAGACTTAGATCACATAATAATATAAGTAGTACAAATTTCACATTTTTTTTACACACCTGATAATTTTTTTTTTGACAAAAAGCCGCCCCACCCTCATTCCCCCGTGTTATTATAATGGTCAATTGAAAGGAGAGTAATAAATTATGTTCATAGCTAGTACAAATCCACCAGTGCTATATTTTAATATGTCCTGATTGTCCCTGACTCCAGTAATTGTGTATTATTTTCAGTGAATTCTCTCCTATTGCTTTAGCACTGGTACAGCTACCAGTGGAGCTGTACTTGCGACTATGGAATGCAAGTTAGTGAGAGGAGCTTGTTTAAGGTGCAGGTAGACAAGCTCACATGACAGGCTTCACTGCCACTCTCTCTCTCTACTCTCAATAGCACCTCCCCTATGTATGCATGTAGCTATGCAACATACTCTATCCTACCAGTGCAGGTGCTGTAGATGAGCTGGTGGGCGTGTTGTATGTATGTATGTATGTATGTATGTATGTGTGTGTGTATGTATGTATGTATGTGTGTGTGTGTGTATGTATGTATGTGTGTGTGTATGTGTGTGTCTGTGTTGTATGTGTGCTGGTGCTTGACAAGTTGGCGCGGTAGTCGATACGTGCTGGAAAAATACACAAGTGAGTTTTAGATGTTTCCTTCCTAGATGCAGTCAATCTATGATTTAATATTACAATAAAAAATAAATAACAACAACAACAACTAATAATAATAATAATAATGATGATAATAACCCTTATAATATATAACAATAATAATAACCCTTATAATAATAATAATAATAATAATAATAATAATAATAATAATAAGGAGATATAATGGCAAGGAAAACTGTGGTATTCGAGATTAATAGCATGAGTGGAGCGAGAAAATTTTCACAAGGCACAGCCGAGTGAAATTTCTCGCCACACGAGTGCTATTTATCTGAATACCAGTTTTCCATGCTATTATATGTTAATACTATAGCCAAAGATATAGTTCATTTCTGCAGCTAAGAAAACCATAAAAGAAATTTTTCATCCCGGTTCTGCTATTATTCATACCTTTCTTACAGTTGGTAAATAGCGTTTCCCCGGAATTTTGCTGCGACATTGCCTAGCAGGTAAAAGTGCGGCAAGGTTGCGAAGAGATCGCCGTGACCAATCAGATCATTATTTCAGTTTTCCACTGCTGTGGTATTTCAAAATAATACCACACTTTTTTTATGACTCGGCTATGGTATAATAATAATAATAATAATAATAATAATAATAATAATAATAATAATAATAATAATAATTCTTTATTATTATTATTATTGTTAAATTATTATTATTATTATTATTGTTAAATTATTATTATTATTATTATTATTATTATTATTATTATTATTGTTATATTTTACTGTTATTGTTATGGCAATGATTTTCACTGTGGTTGCTGTAATATCTTCAGTATTAACAGTTATTATTTCTATTACCTTTAACAACTCACTGTATTGTTTGTATGCACGTCAAGTTCAAAGAGAGAGGTCACTGGTGCTAAACTCTGTGTGTACTATGCACCAATTCTATCTCATTCTCTCTCATTAGTATGTGGCTAGTCCCATTCCGACTCCGCTGGGCTAGTCCCATTCTGACTTCGCTGAGCTAGTCCCATTCCGACTCTGCTGGGCTAGTCCCATTCCTACTCCACAAAGCTGACCTCACACTTCTGCACTCACATGCCATTTAAATAAGAGCCTTTCTCTATTGTAATATCCAATTAACCCTGGACAATAATTATCCACTTGGAACCTGACACATGCAGCCAAAGCATAAGCATATTAAAGAAGTCCAGTTTTATAACATTTTATTGATATTAAACTGCCAAAACAACCAATAAAATCTGTAAGAAAAAGCCTCAATAGTTGGACCGAGCTACCTAACAAATATGACAAATATTATTATTTTCATGATTGTAATTTTACTGTAATGGTGGGTTTCATGACAAAAACACACTACAGCTTGCAAATTCAAGCATTATGTTTAGTTCAAGTACTTAGCTACAAGTGTGAAAATCCCAATTCTATGTTGTACAGATCATTATTGCAGTGAGAGACAATCAAGTCAATGCGAGACACCTCGGGCTCGCGCAACCCACCAGTGCCGGGTGATAAGAGCATTTCAATGTGTACACTACAGCAGCTAAAATTGCCCTCCCTAACCAGCTGAAGGGCTGACTTGTACATCTCTATTCATGAGAGACAAGCAAGCCTTGTGCTCACCAGCCTATTAACAGGGACTGCACCATAAGTGCCGAAGGACGTGTTCTGTTATCAATACTGGGACAATGGTGAGAGAATGTTTGGTATGTAGCAAGTCCAAGTGGCTATAGTTGGCCACTTTCTGTTTCAATTTGGAAGACAGTATGCAATGCATTGCAAATATTCAGATGCAAAATATTATAATATTTCTGAATGCTTTAAATATGCACAAAGCAAGCTTGCTTTAACTGTACGATTGTCCCTTTGCTATATAAAAAGTCTGCATTCTTAAAATTTTGCACAGTAAATAAACAAAACTGATTGCTAAGCCCCAATCAGCAATATTGGAATTGCAAATTGAAAACGCGCATGTCTAATTGGATCGTGGTCGGATTAAAAAAATATATACAAATTAACGGCTTGAAGTTTGCTGCTTCCGGTTACCTCCAAATAAAAGCAGTTCGAGCTCCGGAGGGATCATTAAGTAGACGAAAATCACTTTTGATATACTGGTCTTGCAACTACTGTCTAGCACAGTTTGGACGGTGTGGGCACCTTGAAGAGCATTTGAATCACTTTTCTAGATTATTCCATTTTCCAATTGCTGCAATGCATACCACCATGGACGGATCGCCACCAAGCTGCAGTAGCACCACAGCTGCAGTGACTCCCACAGGACCTTGCATCTCTCCGCCAACTTCCACCACCGACCAGCTGAGGGAAGTACAGGGATCTCCCAAGCAGGACTCTCTGTGCGCAAAGCGCCCAAGCACCACCAAGCTCAAGCACAGCAGCCGTCATATGCCTTACCCGGAAGGTAGCGCGAGAAGCCCGGGGAGCTGCAGTAGCGATGGAGACAGCGTACACTCCGACGGCGAAGAATTAGCTCGGCCTGTATCCAAAGTGAAAAGGATTGCTGCCAACAGCCGTGAAAGGAAGAGAATGCACACGGTGAACTCTGCTTTCGACCAGCTTAGAGATCTCGTTCCCACTTATCCTTCGAACAGGAAGCTCTCTAAGATAGATACACTTAGACTGGCTTGCACTTACATTCAAGATCTGGTATCTTTGCTCCACAATACGGCAGCAGTACAGGGAGAAGATGTCCTATATCACCAACCATTCCCTGATGGCTTTAATGGCTATCCAGTTGCTGTCAAGGCAGAAATGGTCGACTTTCCTGGGTACCCTGCTGCTGAGCCATTTAGGATGCAACCAGCCTCTTGTCTGAGGTTTGCTTCGGTGAGTAGTCTAGCGTAATAATAGGATGTAACAATTGAGGTGGATTTGTGTAGCAAAGTAAAGTGTGCTTGCTACTCTATGCAAGGTTTACTAACAGCTATAGCAACTTAATAAACAGAAGACCAGTACTGATGTATGTATTTTCTCATTTATGCCAACAGGACTGCCCCGAGACATTCACTAGCAGTACATCTGAATCTGACTCCTGCACCCACAGTCCCCCACAGCAGCCGTTCATGCAGTGCCTCCCTCCCTCTAGCATTGCTGTTCGCCCTCCACCACTTACCAGGACTAGTAGCGAAGGAACCTCATCCATTCACACCAGAATGGCAGAGGCCAGCATCAGCAGCACAGCTGTGAGTTCAGGAGCTTCCCTACCTCCTCTACCGCCTCCCATTTCTCTTCCCGTTTCTGCCACGCCTTCCCAACCCACTGCCGCCTCCCCTAGTCCAGTCCCCAGTCCTCCCATGTACCAGCGAGCCCCAGCCAACCTCCCATCACCTCTGGCCATGCATTCGGTGCAGCACACCAACGTAGCCCCTCACCTCATCCACGCCAGCCTGAGTCACCACAGCACCACTCCAGTGTGGAACAGACCTTCCAGCATCCCTAGCCCTTATCCGGTGTATGGACAATAACAACTTTATTACAGGAATTCTTTCTTGCTCAATTATTTTTTCTTGACTCATTTTTCAACTTTATTATATTTTTTTTTGTGAATTTCAACCAACATTCTCTTGTTTGAAATAAATCTTGTGCCCCCTTTCAGCTTCAAAATTCATATCAATTCATCACGACATCTAAATTAGTAGCTCTTTTTGCTTAAATATATATATTTTGGGTTGAATATCCTTTGTTCTTGGAATGAGTTGCACTAAATCAGTTTTGTTTTTGTATCAAAATTGTCAGTTACTCTGCAACTGAAGGAGTATTTTCAAACAATTTTAATATATATTTTTGAGTTATTCAAATCAAAAGAATAAAATAGAATTTTCAATCATGAAGTGTGACAAACTTGAGCTAGTTGATTGCTACTTTGTGTGTATATAAAAAAAAAGAAAAATGAGAAGTAAAGTAAATTGATTGACAATAGTAGCAGCACCCAATAATCTAGTGGATGCCTCAAACATAGGAGTTCTTAGATGCTGCGGGAGACAGAGGTGTAGTGTCTTGAAACTCCCTATCTGATGGCTCAGTGCTGTAATGAACAGGACTGCTTGGGGCGACCTGGCTTCCTTTGATAATCTCTGTCATGGGAATAGACAATTCTTCCATTTTGCTGTCAATTTCTAGCTCAGCCTCTGCCACAGGAAATGGAATGTCTGGGACATTATCGGTCTCGTCCAGCGGTGGCATAGAGCTCTCTGGTTGGTCAATTTTAGCACTATCAAACGAGTAGGAAGATGGTCCGCGCATGAGCGTCTGGAGCCTGGTTTTTCTGCGGCGGTGAACCTTACGGTTGGCGTGTTTGGTGGCGATGATGTCTCTGCGGTAGTTGACGGGTTCAAAGTGGTGGTCCTCCGCACTTTCCCTGTCATGGCTGGCCAAGACATGCCCAAAGTGGTCCTCATGAGGCTGTTGTAGGAGAAAGAATGACATGATAACAACATAGGGAATTAAGTATATTACATTATCAGTTGTACAAGTCCAATTATACTGATAGGTAGATGTCATCTCCAATAGGTATTGTATTTCTGCAATTCTATTTGTATTGTAATATTGAGACTTATGTTTAGTGCTCAGGTGGTCTGCAATGAATAATACAGGCATCTAATGCAATACTGTCATACAGTCACTCGTGTATACTACCACACAGCTCTGTAGTAACAATAATATTCATACATTTTTTCCTTGAAGTGAATTTAGTTGTCATTGTAGCCTACGCTACAAGAATCTGTGAGCTCTGCAATCCTCATGGTCCTTATTAAGCTATTCCTGCTGCTCGTGCACAATTTATAAATCCCATAATGCACGAAATTTAATTTATGTGTAATCCAATGGATCGGGTCCAACTTTTATTAAATTAATTAAACATTTGTAATCTAATTTCTGCAAGGAATCAAATCTATTTACAGAACGCTTAGAATGAAAAAAAAAAATTACTCAAGGTTGTAGCGCAGGTGCAAAGATTATGGGAACAAGTAAACCCAAAGTTGGCACGGCGTTTTTTAAAAAGGTTTAATTGGAATTTTATCTCTTGCACATGACTTGATATTGAATGGTCCCCTCTCCCACCCACTCAGTCAGAAGCCATAGCTATTGAAGTGTTTGCTACTGCTATGTTGCATCACTACATAGTAACTCAGTGGAAAGGATTTGACAAGGAAATGTACACACGCACACACACAAATACACTCACTAGACGATGTAGCAATACACTATGTCAGTGATAAATGGAGGTTGAATGAAACGTTGGATTACTCTGAGGTAATAGGAAAATGATTAAAATGGAGGGAAAAAAACAAAACAATAAATGAATAAATGGGGCTAATGTACCTTCTCATGGAACACATGTATTTATTTGCACTCATTGTACGTAAGCACACACACACACACACACACACACACACACACACACACACACACACACACACAAACGTATATGTGTTTACTTAGTGCAGTTTAGCACCACAAGTTGTGTGATAGCTGTAGTGACCACAAGCAGAGACTGTTCCAGTTCAGGCCTGGACAGCATACTTGATGGAATAACCGTGAAGACAACTTACATGAGCAAAACTAGCTGCCAATATGTCATTCAAAGAAGGTAAGGCTTCTTCAGCAAGGTGCGAGTCAGTCACGATTTCTGTAAGTACATAACAGTAATTTTCACAAGGGTAATTAAGTTTATACCAGTGGATGAGTATGGACTTAAATATAGCATTTAAGTATTATAGCATTCATATACTAATCTGGCAGACATGAGAATCAAAAACAACAAAAACAAAAACAAAAACAACAAAACCACCCTGGTATTATGTGAACATTATTATTATAAAAACAAGTTTAAATTATTGATCTGATTAGGGAACACAAGAACCGCATCACAAACACGCTGAAATAAATGTCTCTTATTTTATAATCAATAAAAAAGATACCATAGTAAAACTTAAAAACATTTTAAATTGAGTAAGTTTAAAGAGTGAAATTTTACTGTAAATAGAAATAATGCATTGAAGTGTGCCTTTCTTGCAAAAAACAAACAAACAAAAACGTAAACAACAACAACAAAAAACCACACACTATATATGTTTTATTAGATCAAAACCACTAAATATAATGTCAACTGTAATTTCAATAAATTCCACGGTCCAAATATTTTATGCGTGCTTGAGTCCACAATTGCTATATAGTTGATGTGCAGACTGAAATAACAGAAAACTACGCATTGTTCCCTCCAAACTCCCAGAGTAAACATACACACATACAACTTGAGCATGTAAAACAACTCTAACTATCTCAACCCAGTTAGGGTCTACAATAGCAAACCTAGAGCCACAATGACAAAGAAACAATGTATGTTGAGATTTTGAGGGGGAAAACAAATATTAGAGTGAGTGTGTGTGTGTGTGTGTGTGCGCATGTATTTTCTGAAGGACCGGAGCGGAAAATGAATTATTTTCTCTGGCTTGTGATTGGAATATATTGTGAATATTTCGGAACTTTTATTGTTTGAATTTAATCTAAGCAATACGTCACCTCCATTAAGAACTACTTTCATAATAGCAGGACACCGGATTGCTACAATGTGTTAACCCATCGTAGGAGGAAGGCTTTACGAATTGAAATAATGCTACTGATGATGATGACTATGATGATGATTATGAATCTCAAAATAGCAATAAAGTTGATTATGACGACGATAATAGCCAGAAAAATATATTTTCCCCCCATTAAATGAGATAGTTGAACAGTTTCTCTGGAAAATAATTGATTCTGAACATCCAGTTCTGCTTCATTCAAGTGACCACCTGCCACTTCAATTGTCCGGCCCAATCTGAGTGTGCCCAATACACAGTTCCTGTACGGCTGCATGCCTAACCATCTTTTACGATATTCTCAAGTTCTCAGTCGACCATAATCCACTCAGTGCACCAAAACTGGGCGGCCGCAGGCTGGCCATACGTTCCTGAAGACGACAATTAATGAGTTTTCAACCCAAATTATTTAATCAACAGGAGCGAGGCGGACATGGTGAGAAATAGGGAGAAACTGGGTGCCCCGCAACTTAATAAGAGAGACTTGAAGACATGGCAGTATGGAGATTGTGTCCCAACATCCAGCTAATCAGATAAAGGTTGTGCCCAGTTCTGACCAACTAGGAAATCCAAGGTCATGGAATGGTAAGCACATGACAGTAGATGCAGGGGCTGATAGAGGTCCAGTACCTTCCAGCCCTGGGCCCCAAGATCCGGTTATCTGCAGGCCCTCATCTCACTCACATTCCACTAAAAGTTTCTCAGAACTCAATCAGAGAGAGGAGTTGCATTGGATACGTGTTGCATGATTGGTTGAATCATCAATTGAACAGAGATGTATCACAATGTACGTTGAAATGTTCAACTGTTCAATGTGTAACTTTTTAAATCATATGAATTTGACATCTCAAATGAAAAATTGACCCAATGACTAGCCCCGGGGGGGGGGGGGGGGGCCCGGAGGATTTTCTGCACATCTCAATTAATGAGCTAGCTAGGAAAATACTGCTAGGGATGGATCCATTTAAATTTGTATTATGAATTAGACAAATCATGGAAATCTTCCATTCCACACGACTCAATGCATGTCAGATCTTTGGTTCCCCCAAAACTGGTAGTATCGGGGGAAGAATCAAGACACACACAAATACATTCTTATAGTGCAATTGTGTAGAAATTTATAAAAATATATAATCCTATGAAATCACAAAATTGGTATGCTCTAGTTTACTTCAGTGTACTACCACGCTTTGTAATAACACTAAATGTTTCTGTTACAAATAGGAATAAAAAACCCTGCACAAAGATCATACTTTGTAAAAACAAAAGGGTTGCTTTTCTTGCATATGCTTCAACAGTTTATCCTTGGTTTCCACGGAGCATGGAATAAAGATTGTAACCCAGAGCAATAGCTGCAGACATCTTCGCTTCAACTGTTTTCTAATCTTCTTTTATGTTTGCAATAAGAAACAAATTCTTATTTTAATTTCACTTCACAAATGACTAGTAATGAATCTGGATCATACCACAACTCTGGCTGGATAATGGGAAACTTGCAGGTCAAATTGTACTAATTGAATAAACAACAGATGGAATTTATGGTAATTGGCACAATTTGTTTGTGAGAACAATGACAAGTGGATGTGTTTATTGCAGCACATCTAAATGCATTTGTTTGTGGACTGGCAGATGCTTCAGACCAATACTCTTCAGAATGTAATGTAAACTCATTCGTATGGATAATTCCTGACAAACTAAATATAGAACCAAGTTATTAAATTCAACATTAGACAACTACTACAAAAAAACCTGCTGGTCGTTTCAAACTTCCCCAGACGTATGTGCAATTGTAGCACATGAATTTTTCCCTTTCGGCTGAACTCCACACAAATAGTCTCTCTACAAAGGAACAGGTTCATTTGCACTAGGAGCAACAGTTTCATTCTATTGAGACACCCACCAGCAACAGAACGGGAGGAAATATAGCACACAAACTCAGCTCATTTCAAATATCCTCCACATACACACACACACACATACAAACAAAATGCATATACGCGACACACTTGCATCTAAACACGACTGAAAAAAGGAATACATCATAGAAATGCATGAAGAAACTTGTCATTCCATTACATGTCCTGACAAGTGAATAAAACTTGTATTTTAATCAGGCAATGCTTATAAGCATTGAAAGAGAGAGAGAGAGACCCAGAGGGGGAGGGGAGGGGAGAGAAGGAGGTGGGATGGATGAAAAACACTGGACGTGTGGTGAAAATACAAGCCAGAGGATCCAACTCAAACCACATGTATTTTTGCAACTAAAAGCACACTGCAAGCCATTCTTTAAAAATAAATAAAGCACCAGATGTTGCAGGCAAGGTAAATCAACAACACCAGGCAGATGGCTCCAATACAATGCACCTCTCCCAATACACACATCACGAGCCAGCCTTGTCCTTTTGTAAACTGAAGGTGGGTGTATTTGCATCCAGGAAAGATACAACAATTGCCTATTCATTTGAAAGCCAAAAGCCCTGGCTTATCCTTCGTGTGTGTGATGTGCGCGCGAGTGTATGTGTGTGTGTGTGTCTGCATACTGTAGAGCGGGCCACTGTGATTATAAGGCCATTTTTGTCCACAGAGAACAGATGGAGTTGGTTGACAGAGATGGGAGATGAAGAGAAGGAAAGTTGGGAAAGTACACACACGGAGACACTCCCAACTAGCACGGGAAAAAATGGGGAAATGGATAAATTTCAAGAGGTCATTTAGTTCACATTAATTATGATGAATGGCGATGATGATAATAATAATAATAAATTGTCATTATTATTTAATAACTCACCAAGCCATATTTCATTGTTTTCACTGCCAACAATATATTACTTTGAGCTTAGTCTGTTGGTTTGACTTATGACTCCTAGATGAGGACTAGGTTGGAAGTTAAAATATCGCTTAAATTTAAATTAATACATTATTGGTGGCAAAACGGGTGAGTCCTGCGGAAATAATTATAAATATATTTTCATAATTCTACAATGGAAAGTACAACATTAGAAAGATCACAAGCTACTTCCCACCCAATGATGAACAGTCAAGTGTCTCTGACTTAGCACCAATTTTCACCAAACTTGTCCAGCCAGCTATTGTAAACATTCATTAATACCTATTAACACCGTGACATCACACAGGCTCTATCAGGTGATAAACTACTGCATCATACCAACTGGGAGTTCTTCTGCAAGCCAAACAGCTATGGTGGCAGAGATACCAAACCATACTTCTTAACCATACTCTAAACCAAGATTACAAAACAAACCTGATGGTAGAAAGAAGTGACATTATGTAATTAAAACTCGTTAAGTGTAATGTTATGATACTGCAATCCAACACTCCACATGTAAGAGTGGGCATAATTGTGTCATTTTTAAATTATATTTTTAGATCTCTCTCATTTATATTCATGCTGCAAATTTAAACCAGTAGCCATAGAAAATTAGCAGAACAAAAAGGAGAAACATGATCCTTGTAGAGCAGTGCTCAGCAATAAGGTTGCCTAGCTGGTGTACTGCTTTTTGCTCTGCAAAACACGCAACTTTCATCCAGTGCCAAACAAAAACAACAACAACAAAAAATGTACTGCAGCTAGAATAAGTTAGAGGTTTACCACTTGAAGAGTCGAGCAGTAGCCTGCTGACTTGCCCTTCCCTGTACGCTAAGACCGACTTGAGGGCAAGAGCAGAGCCAGCCAGACCAATGCAAATCACTTGATAGCCACAATATTTCACACCACTAGCTCATTGGCTCACAATTATCCAATTAGAAGACAGAAACAACTTGTACTCTCTCTCTCCCCCACCTTCCCTCCTTTGCTGAACTCATTAAACTGTTTAAAAAACTGCAAATGGCTCCCAAAGTGATCACAAATGAGTTTACTACCACGGATAGAGTAGAGCCATTCTTATCTGTCCCGGCTGAGTCTTTATTTGTTTGGTGGTTTGTATTTCTATTGTATTTGCTTGTGCTATAGAGTTACAACTGGAGTACCGACCTTACACTCCGGTTTAACATCAAAATTCTCAGGACTGCCAAAAAGCACATAATAATAAGTATCAAATGATAAAGGTCAATAACTCTGCATTAGTGACCTTTGCTGTTTTTAAATTCCAGTTGCGCACAGAACACAAACAGGTATGCCAAATTATGCGGTCGGCTATTAGCTAGGCCTCGAGAAAAACACATGAAGGGTTTTTTAGGAGCTGACAGTATCTGCTAGAGACCCGGAGAGTTGGATGGATGCCAATGTTAAGAGAGTGCCACAAAAGCCGACATCGAGGAAGCACTTTAATACTCATCGACCCACTTGGAAATGACATAATGAGCTTGGATACAAGCCGAAGGATATCACATGCTTTTAGTAGTAGGCTAGACACTGAGAACGGGGGATGTTGAGTGCTATCCCAGTATAACAATGCAATATGGTGCTCAGCTGACCAATGTGAAATGTGAAATTGTGTTTTTAATGTAGTTATGTATAAATTACAGTTAGCTGGTAACACATAGCTATGTATTGCTCACTAGACATCAACCAACCAGATTAAGATGATATTTGTCACTATGGTTCTCCCCATCCCACTATAGATTAAGCTTTGTCTTTTGAACAATATCTGTTGGGTTAAACCATCTTTCCTACTATGCTATACAATCTTTGAACTTGGTGCTAAAGATACAGGACTGCATAAATACACTGGAACTAGTGTTCCAAGTATGTGGTGGTTGTAGGTGTGATTATGATTCAGAGGCTCAGTGGTTTTTCTCTATTACTTGACAGTGCTGGGTTGATTCACATTGAAGCAACTTGCCATTTATTCATATACACTCAGTTAATTTAACAGCAGTTTTTCACAATAGGAGGTGGAGCTATTTAGTTTTTACAATATAATTATGCTAGTATGGACCAAGCAACATTTGATTCTGTACTTTCCAGAACTAAACACTAGAATGAATCCATCCAATAGAAATATGTTCCAGATCTATTATTTGACCCCAACCCTGAAGGCATCTAGATAAACAAAAATTGCTTGTCACACTTGTTCACAGACAGACAGAGAGAGAGCATAGCAGAACTATAACAAGAAGAGATTATGGACAGCATGTGGAACTGTCTAGTGTAGAGTCGTGTGGCTGATATATATTTAGAGGTAACCAGCTATTGATAATTACAATAAAAATACTCCCCATTTCTCACTTATGGACACACCCCACCCATGCAGTAGCAAGAATGAATGCAGACAAGAAAAATTAATAGGGTATTAAAATAAAAGACAAGAAAATCCAATAATAGCACTAGGAGCAATAAGAACTAAAATAAACTATAACCAAAGCAAACTTGGGGGTTTTTAAGCTTGAAAAGTAATGAAGTAGAATAATATGGCGTGGTACTGACAAAAGAAGGAAAACTGCTCTTAAAAAAACCCACGAGACTCTGGGTTGTGATGCTGTAACTCATCTCCCTGACACTGGGGTGGAACAAAAGACGTAAATACACACACTGGACCAAAATGGGAGGAAAACGTTAAATAAATATATAAAAATAAATCAGTAGAAATAATAAGAGATCAAAAAACAAACAAACCAAAGCTTTATTAAATGCTACCACTTAGAGCTGTAGGTCCCGCCCTTTTCAGAACACAGCCGAGACTCTGAGCGCCCGTCATAGGTTGAATCCTCACAAATCGCATGTACTTATTGTGTTCCACTTCTTTGAAGTTACTTTCACTTTTGCATCTCCCAATCTTTTTCATCTATTGTTGTCTGACCCAGTCTTCAAAGCTAGCCCGTGGGCGAAATAAAACCACATTGTATTTTTTTATTGGTATTTAACAAACACACTATATTCATAGGGGCCCCTCATAGAGAGCAACAAACAAAACATTCACACACATCTACACACGCACATTCAAAATAGGTGCAAAATAGTCAAACTGTACAGGCAGAAAGCCTAACACATCCAGACATCCTATAAACTGAAATAAAAATGGGGTATATGGCTTAAAACATCCAAACAACTATTGCCAGTCCAAGCCACTACAAAGGAGAGAGTCGTTGAAGAAGTGAAAGTGCCACTACAGGATGTATTCAACAGGTAGGAGGAGGTCAGAGTGATTGTAGGTTGAGATGAAGGGGGGGGGAGGTGCTAGAGAAGGGAGGAGAGACAGAGGGATGGCGTGGAGGAAGCTAAGCCGGTGGGAGGTTGATGATAATGGATAGTAAAGTTTATCTATTATGGAGTATATGTCTTGACTACTTGAACTACCTTTATTTCTACTATGCAAATAAGAGAGTACCACTGTAAACAAAAATTGTATTGTTGATCAGCAAATGAAAAACTAGCAACTAAAGTTAAACACAACTCTTTTTTATTGACTGAAGTACACAGTTATGTAACAGTGACACCCACAGGAGTCTTCTAGAAACATAATCCATTGTAAGCAAAAAAATTAGAGCAGCTAAATTCATAGTTAGAAAAAAAAGATTAGTAAATGCTTGACTCTGGTTACACGTCTAAACAGCCCAAAATAACCTTCAGCTAGGAGAAAGCCGCTCGCACAGTAAATTTAGTTTCCTCCAGTTACCCGGTGTCCAACCAAGCAACAATCAACAACTAAAGGACTCCCTGTTCTGTTGTGTGTGACCTTTGCTTGCCTCAAGCAATGCCTGGCACCAAATAAGGGTAGACGAGTTGGTGAATCTCTGACCATCATCTCAGCCTCAGTACCATAGAGAAATAGTGCACAGTCACTCAACCGTGACTACTTCTCTGACATCAGCCACTGGCAACTCACTTGAAATGTCATTGCTACACTCTAAAAATAAATAGCCATCTATACATGACATAAGGTAACCATGGCGACATTTCAAAGTCATGAAAAAAAAAATTATATGGAATTATTCCTAGGGTCTAACCAATTAGTCGTGTAACGAGCAGGATCCGCCAGAGGTAGAATTATGTCACTTAAGTCAGGAAGCAGATAATTACTGCAATTTCTGGTCATTCAAATACAAATCTTTCTGACTAAATGAATGTTATAAAATTAAACTGCTGTGCCCACTAGTGCCGACTTATTTATTTCTATTAGTCTTCTACTCATCATTTCTTTTTTGTTCATTCTTTATAATAACAATAATAAATTACTATTCTAAAGTTAACATTTAACATGTGAATGAATTGAATGTCTCTCACTCTCCCAATACAAGGACACCATGTCTCAAGTAGACTTGACAAACAAAACAAGTGCAAAAAAAAAAAAAAAAAAAAAAATCTAAATCAAAACAATATAAACCACAACAAACTGAAAAGCAGCTTGGAAAAATCTAAAATGGCATTAATTACGTTAGAAACAACAACAATAAAGTTGTTGATTTCAATATTTATATTTGTAACCGTAAAAATTTCAATTATGAGTCAGGCATGGAAGTTTGCAATATTTGGGGGTTTATTTATTAAAATGAATTACATAAAATACAGACCTTCATTTATCTTGCACAATTATAACAATTACATCATTGCATACTAGCTACTTATATTGACATCTACCAACAGTGTTATTTCAGGGAGAAAAAAAAGGCATAGAACCTTTTTCCCCCCTCCTAAAAAAGGAGGGGAGGGGGGGGGGGGGGGGGGGGGGGGGGGGGAGTCAAATATCTTTAGGACCAGAAGATGCAGGAAAGCTAGATGTCAGCCATAGTATGTCATCTACGTGTGAACTCTCCAACCCATAGACGCACACAAACACACACATGAACACGACTTGGATGATCCAAACCCATGATATGAAAACTCCACTAGTTATTAGTTTGAGACTCAGACAGTTGAGGTGTCATCTGGCAATCCCACTGACCCCATTCCCATCACAGGCACAAGATAGAGGCCAGGCACAAGTAGGCTTCTGGTTGCTCCGTGCATCATGCATTGACAAGCCAGAGACCCCAATGCCAGGCCACTATAAACACTGCGCTGTGCCCAAGAAAGAGGGTGGGTCCCCCCACGATACTGATCCAGTGTTCTTGATAGGAACTGACATTGAAGCCACCAGCAACTGAGGCTGGCTCCAGAGCTGACCACTGGCAGACTTTGCTTGGGAAAACTTAATTAAGTTTGAGAAATAGGGGGCGGAAGGTTGGGTAGAAGTGGCTGTGTTGTGTGCTCCTGCTGTGGACTGGTTTGAAAGCCATTCTAGCAGGAGTGGTGGCACCAGCCACTGTGCACCAGATAAAATCTTTGTCTGCTTTGTGTACATAAGTAATGAAAAAAATAAAAAAATATAAAATAAATAAATAAAAGACTCTAGTTTGGATAGTAACCAATCAGCTTCAGAGCAGAAGATAACTTTCCTTCTAAAATAAAATAAATAAAAAAAAAAAAAATTAATTGGAAAAAAAAAATCTGTATAAATATTTATCTTGATGAAATAGGAGGCTTAAGGAAGGGTAAAATGACGCTCGTAAAAATGTGGATGAAAAAAAAAATTCTGCTACATTTCTTTATGTTCGACAATGAACCACCTGGACTCATCTGAACTATAACGGGCATAGGTAGTCTGGGCAAATGGACAGAAATGCATTAATAAATCCAAAGTTGGAAGACGTGCAGGTGGGCAACAACCATAAGTCAACCATGTTTATAATTTCTTCCATATTTTAGAGTCAAGTGTTTGGTACACAAATAAAGCACAAAATAAATTTCAATGTGGACAAACAAACGCTGCTCACTATACACGTGGCGAATGCTATACACAACAAGGTCATGTGATCTAAGGCAAGAGAAATAACAGGCATTCTGTTACCTTGACCTTTAGCCAGCCACCGCAGCTTGAGCATGCTCCAGCCCCAACATTGAAGTGTCAAGTGAAACGAACAGGTCCTCTAGCGTCGTCCGTCTCTGCAGATCACTGACCACAAGTTGTAACAGCTGACTTGAGAGATGCTTCATATGGAGGAGGGGGGGGGGGGGGGGGTTGTTACCATGGACACGCAATGCTGACTCAGCTGTTAAGCGCACTAAGTTCTGTGAACAATTAGAGCTAAGAGTATCAGGATAAATATTGCATCATACACCAGGGGAAAAAAATTCCTGGGTTTGAAGTCTGAGTTTAATTACTAAATGATAATTAAGGGGAAACATGGACCAGAAGTACAGAGTTTAAGACTGACTAAACCTCCACTTGCTGAAGTAGAATTACCACAACGACAGGCACTATGGGTAAATAGTAATACAATAACTCACAACTTTCTCACAGTCAAAGCATAGAACAGTGCAGCCGAAATACGTGTGTTTTATTGATACACTCCCTTTAGAATGTATCTAGTCACATGCGAGCAATCTGATTGGTCCATTACGTAAATCTATTCAAGCAGAATTATGCACTGCGGCATTTAGAAATGGAGCAAATCTGATGCTGTTGATAAGCTTTAGGTTTTACTATTACAAATAAAACAAATAGATTAGGATTCGTAAATTCACAGTAGAGCTTGAGACCTCAGATTCCTAAATGCAACAGATTCAGGACATTCTAATCCATCCAGGATGTAGTTGAGCCCACTGGGATGATCCAGGATGTAGTTGAGTTCACTGGGATGATCCAGGATGTAGTTGAGTCCACTGGGATGATCCAGGATGTAGTTGAGTATACTGGGATGATCCAGGATGTAGTTGAGTTCACTGGGATGATCCAGGAAGTAGTTAAGCCCACTGGGATGATCCAGGATGTAGTTGAGTTCACTGGGATGATCCAGGATGTAGTTGAGTCCACTGGGATGATCCAGGATGTAGTTGAGTCCACTGGGATGATCCAGGATGTAGTTGAGTATACTGGGATGATCCAGGATGTAGTTGAGTTCACTGGGATGATCCAGGAAGTAGTTAAGCCCACTGGGATGATCCAGGATGTAGTTGAGTTCACTGGGATGATCCAGGATGTAGTTGAGTCCACTGGGATGATCCAGGATGTAGTTGAGTATACTGGGATGATCCAGGATGTAGTTGAGTTCACTGGGATGATCCAGGATGTAGTTGAGTTCACTGGGATGATCCAGGATGTAGTTGAGTTCACTGGGATGATCCAGGATGTAGTTGAGTTCACTGGGATGATCCAGGATGTAGTTGAGTCCACTGGGATGATCCAGGATGTAGTTGAGTATACTGGGATGATCCAGGATGTAGTTGAGTTCACTGGGATGATCCAGGATGTAGTTGAGTTCACTGGGATGATCCAGGATGTAGTTGAGTTCACTGGGATGATGGTCTTCAGTCCTCTAAGATGTTGTCATGGTTTGGAGAGGGCTCTACAAGTATTGCTAGCATGGTACATGCTATTGCTGCCAAAGCTAATTAGCTGGTCACATGTTTTTATTCGGTAATGTAGTTACGAGCCTTGTGGGGAAGGAGGACACCTCATCCAAGCATGGAAGAAATTACACGTCTAGGAAATGTAGTCCATCTTTTTACTTAATGATAGAATGACACTATCAATAGTGTGTGTTCGTGCAAGTATGTGTGTGTGTGTGTGATGGACACACCTCCCTATCTAACACCATTAGTCCATCTCACACAATGCAGCTCACAATAGACACAACACCAGTGATCACTACGCCAACTGATAACTCAATATTTGAATTTATCGCCATCCAATCAAAGCCACAACTTCATGCTCCGTGGATCCACTGGCCGCCCAATCAAAACCCACAACCAGTGCAGCTGAATTAAAAAGGATTATAAAATCAACCGACATACCGCAGGATGCCTGCAACTGCTTTACATGGCACAGTAGATTGTCCAGTGGTAATCAAATATAGTATCTTTCCCACTAAGAACCTTTTAAGGCTTTTAAGACACTTTATCTACCTCATTTAGGAAGATACAATATTACTTGTACCATGGTACGGTCTAACTGCCCAATCAGATTACTCAATTCACTGTGAATATATTTCATACCCACCTCCTAGGAGGTGAATTTTTAGTAAAACGTCCAATCAAAATTAGTTTTTGTGCATTCCTATAGCCAAAAACCATAGTACAAGTCGGTTGCACCAGGTTTACACGGGATTTACACTATCCTCGGGACCTTGGCCCCAGGTTGTGTAAAATCCCGTACCAACCTCTATGTTGTGGTGCAACCTATACACACGTACACATTTGGTGTTGTAAACCAGTACAGGGCCCACCAGTAATATCCAGTACAACCTCAGCCTGCATATGCCATCTGAATAGAACGGGGGGGGGACAACGCTTCCATGAATTGAGAGGAAGAAAGAAAATGGTGGACAAGTGAACTAATAACATATCAAGAAATTCATCCTATAATTAATAGACCAGTCAAGTGAAGAAAAAAAAATCAATGCATGAACAAATCAATCAATCAATAAAACGATCATACCAAACAAATTAGTTCTCACATTTAGGGACACAAGTCAATAAGACATGGTATTTCTCATAGCTTTATCAATTAGCCATCCGCTAATAATTCAATACTTTTTTTTTATTCACTTTATGGCAAGTTTTTGTTTTTCCTTTCAGGAAGATTGATCAGGAATTTCTTTTACTGACACGGATACACCATACCCGAGCCATTCCAACACATCCTTCAGATGCCGAGGCTAACTTTATACACCGCTCCCTTCTCCGCAATTCCTGGACACGACACATTCTGTACCAGCCTGCGATAGTTCGAATTTTTGATCCAATTACTTGAAATATGATCTAACCACTATTGACGTCACTGCAGACAGGAGATAGTTGGGGGAGGGGTTGATTCCCATTGCTTTCCCGGCAGTGTGTACAGGAATAAAACATGGCCGACATTCTTTCCCTTTTCTAAGTACCATTCCTCATTGACTGGCAATGTGTGTTATTGTCAAAAAAATTAAAGAAAATATTTCAACAGCAACCAAAAACAACAACAACTCGAAAATAAAAAATCATGAAAAAATTAATTTGGCCTCTCTGAATGACAATCAGCTATAGTCCACTATAACCACCACTAATTACTAAAATCTTCATGGCTACTCCATCAGCTCTCTCCTTCTAAAGAGACCATTATTAGCTCTCTCCTTCTGAACCTGACACCACCAGCTTTCACTCTCCAAAGACCATCAGCTCACTCTCTCTTAAGGGCACCTACCAGAGACCTTCACCAGATCCCACTTGCAGACCACTAGTCCTGTGTTGTGGCCCACTGTCCCTGCTTTCAGTATTCAGTATAGGTTCTGGGGAGACATCCAGGTGGACATGTCTAGAAGAGGGGGAAACACCAAGGAGAAGCCATGAAAAAAGTGAAAAAAGTGGGTGTGTTCCAACTACTGGTGGAGCGAGATAGTTGTAACTACTAGTTTCCATTACAGTCAGCGAGTGAGATAAGGTGGCAGGCTAAAAGAAAAGCTATAGCTATAAAATATTTTAAGCTAGCTGTCTTTTTTTTTTTTGAGCCCTGACTTTTTTATTTATTTTATTTTTTCCAGCTGTCTCGGCAGGGCTTGTTTTCTAGCATATCACTTCCCTTGCTCCTTCTTTTCAGCCAATCATTCTTATCGCGTTCAACGAATTTACTAATTTGAAAACCTTCTACGCCTAGGATACTCAAGACATTAGTTCCGTATATTTAGATTTTCACTAGTCATAAAATATTGTATAAAATACACAAACGTTTCAATCATTTGCAATGGCCATCATCATGTGTGGATGAAAATAATTTCAGTGAAGTTAAAACAATGTCTTGAGGAACTTGTTATGACACATCTCTGTCTGAACGCAGCAGTGCATACACAATCCTTAAGAAAAGCTCACGGTGCATCAAGGTGCCACAAAACCTAGCTCAAAGTGCATGAGAAATCTAGCTCATGGAACCAGACTAACTTTAACTCAAGATACTATACCATAGAAACCTAACTCAAGGAGAAAAAATTTTTATTGTCATTTTTAATGTAGCCAATTTTCCTATCCTTCATGCAACATTATAAATTCTAATATGTCAACATTATGTACGCACACAAACAGCAAGTGACAAGTGGTCTAATGCATCTCAACTAACCACACCCACTTGGATATGTTGAATGACAGATACCGAATAGCTTTGGCCACACAATGAAACACCAATTTATAGTTTCTGAACTAGAAATTCACTTCATAAAACTGTCAATTGTAAATATTATAGACACCCCACGCCAATCCAGCAGAAGGGAGTTTTTCAAATACCTGAGACAGACCAGGCTCTAGGTGTGGATCAGGCCAGCTCTGCCCACCAGAGAGAGAGAGAGGGAGAGAGAGAGAGAGAGAGGGTCAGTCCAATCACACTGGCTGCATTTCCATGGGCAGATTGGGTTTCACTGAGCAACCAAACTGAAGTGCCAGACAACCAATACACAAGGAATTGATAAAGACAATAAAAACCTGCTACTGCAGGGGAAATCCTGGGTCAATCTGGCTGCTTAGCAACAGTGTGGCGTTTGCAGCATTGAACCAAAACAAGTAAACAAACAAACATAAATGAAATACAACTTTACCCGATTAAAACAAACAAACAAACAAACAGGAGGTGGTAAATCTGTAAATCTATGGACTTACATGAACCATGCATGCATCTAGTAGGAAATGAAGGGTTATTGCCATGGAAAAATGAAGTGAGTGTTTAGTTTATTAAACCCACTCTATTCTAGTTCTTTTCTTGTTTGTTAAGTTTCTTTTTTTTTTTTTCCCCCTGCTTGTTTCTTTTCCTCCGTATACGTGTGGTTAATTGGAAGTATCCTAATGATACTTTATTTGTTGCTGATTCTATGAAGTCTATCTCTTGCAATACTGCCAGTCAGTCGTACATGGAGGCCATCATCTGTGTAACAGCAACCTCAATGCAGAGCTAAGCTTGGGTACGTATATAGAAATGCATTTACAATAAACAAAGGTCAAACCAATTCCTACTATTATTTCACTTTTGAAGCCATTTGTTGGCTCATGTCATGCTCACTGAAGAGAGTATGAACTCCTGTACGCACCACATCAACGTATCTCTTCATTTTACTACTAATGAATTATAACTTACTCCACAAACAAGTTTACAACCACTAGGAGTAGTTGTAGCTCTCCAGGCAAGACTGAAACACTGAGAGTCCATTTTTGGTTTTCCTCCAGCCCTAAACTAGCAATACTTTGAGTTGAGGGAGAAGACAAACTGAAAATGAAACGACTAAGTTACAGAGTCAATAGCTTAGCTTGTGGTCTACAGAACACAGGTGGACAGGAAAGAAAGTTTGGGTCAGTCAGAGGAAGATGGTTGATCTGAATTCCAAGGGGGAGAGTCCTTTGTGACCCCGAGAATTTTCAATGTTATAATAATGACAATAATAATAATAATAATAATAATATTATTATTATTATTATTTATTATTATAAATCATCATTTGTTATTATTATCATTATTACTATTATTGATCATCATTATTATGCGTATTAATTTTCGTCCCAGTCTTTTACCTAGCTGTCTGAATCAGCTATTCTAAAATTAATTAGTTATTAGCAGCTTTAATGAAGAATAATAAATTAAACCAAATATCTGCACATATCCATGTAATAACTAGACTCCCTAGATGCCACGCCCATCAGCTACAATGCAAATGGTGTCACAGCTTTATCATCACTTGGCTAATAATTCAATTTGAACCCCTAGGAGCCATCTCAAAGCCTTTCCAACCTAATTACAACAACAACATCTCTAAACTTGTTTTTTCCCCCCTTTTGCATCTAAAACGCACCACTTCTCGCCCGCATAATCCAATTACCAGGTATCAGTGTGGCTTAATTGGTCTACCCAATGGTTTGGTGGTGCACTGATAAATCTCCACTATAAAAATACTTAGCACACGCCTGGTGTAAGCTATGCTGGGTGCACACACCAAAGGCCCCAAACCTGCTCGCGGCATTCCAGAGGTTAGCTGACCCATCTCTTCATCTCGCTAATGCTCACAATGAGATTTCTTAACGACATTAAGCTTCACCACGAGTAGGGGGGGACAGGCTACCCTTGGCAACCACAAGGAATGAACATTAATAGAGAGAACTTACACAAGCCCATATCTACCAGTTTATATGATTTATATAAAGAATAAAATATGAACTTCTCTTCCTTTTTTAATTTTTTTTCCCGGTGGCACCAATAAGTGCATTAGTAATTGAGTTAACTTGTGAAGAGAAGTCGTAACAAAATCATTTTGTGAGCTTCATAGACGCCCCAAAATGGGATATGAGAAATGAATTTATCGTATCATGGTTGAAAGGAACACTGACTTATCCATACATAGAGGACTTGAGTGCCGTGTGAATAGTGTGGGAGGTTGCTAATGCAATATCACATCACATGACCTCATGTGACACAATCAGTACAGAAGTACTACTTAAAAATTACAATTTTTTTTAATCAAAAACCAAAAAACAAAAAACAAAACAAAAACAAAACAAAAAAAACAAAAAAAAACAAAAACAAAACAAAACAACACCAACAAAAACAAAAAAATGAAGCACCAAAGTTGCATACGCTCAGTGTCACTACACTAGCTAGCTTAGCTATGTCATCATTTCTCAGACCAATCAGGTATCACTACAGCTGTGCAATGAAAACCGTAGATATAAATGCTGCTGTCTTACAAGCTAAGCATGCAAGGTACACTCACCAATAGTTTCAACAAGAAATTCCAATTCAAGCACTCAGTTAGCTCAAAGCAAAACTACCGCTTACTGCAAGAAAATATTAGGCCACGTGATTATGACTGGACTAAATGAGTGTGTTTCTCACAAAAGCTAGTACTCACACGTGGAGCTGATAGCTTTGCATTTTTCCAACAACAAACTAGAAATTAAAAAAGTAGCACACCAAAAGGTCTTAACTTGTCATTCTGAGTTAGTTCATGCTATAAGCACCGGTAAATTGTCAGTATCTTCAAAATCAGAGTGTGACAGACAGACAGACAGACAGGATGACTGCTACAACCCTCTAATGCATGTATGCTGAGGGTTAAAAATAAAACAATAAAAAATGCAAATAAAAAAAACAACAACGTAATGTAAAACCAAACATCCTACTGCACTGTTATTACTAGTCACACTGGTGCTTCTGATCTACAGACATAGCCACTCTGATTCAGTCTGGTAATAAATACCTAATTCTTAGAGATAGTATGAGTATGAACTTATCCTTTACCCAAATGTCTGAGTTGCTGTGACATCAGTTCATTTATCATGGCTGCCAGAGAATTCACCTCAGCTACTGATGTGCTAGTCAATACTGCAAATGCCCAACATTTTTAGTCGTTGTTGTTGTTTTTGGTTGTAATTTTAATACCCTCGGTGTAAAATCTTTGTCATAAGTTCATTCCGACACGCCCTCATGCCTTCCATTAACACCTCATCAATAGCTCATGCTCATTGACTCACCGCCATGCTCGTCTTCATCAGCAGGCTGAAGGATGGCACGCTCTTTATCTCCTTCTACTTGGAGCTAACAACAAAAAACAAACAAACAAACAAAAACAACAAAAAAATCATACCTTTCACCAATACATAATATTATATCATTCATTTGATATCACGAGTCTGTTGGCTTAGTATATGCATGAGTGATGCATGCACGAGCGTAAATACGGCCAATCAGACGAGTGATAATCTGCGGTATTCAATGAACAATACATTTATCATGTACTGCTCATGTGTGAATACCACAGTAACGAGTTTCTTGTGCAATAAACGCTTGTATAACCTGGGGGGGATGTAATAACCCAACGTGATAATTCTGAACAAATATGATATGTGAAAATATTGCCTTAAGCCACATCTTGTTTACTTTACTGCATTTCCTACGTGCCAAGCAGATATTAGGCCCTCCATGTTCAGTACATAATAAAAAACATATGAACACATAAAAAAATAAAAAATAAAATAAAAGAAGCAAAAACCTTATTGGAAAAGATGATGAATTGATGGCATACAATGCACACCCACAGGGATAGTTATGTCTGGAGATGTGCTTCCTCACCCCCTACCCCCTCCCCTTATGTTACCATGCAAGTGTCAAGATATAAATATTAATTATTTTTGCTGGAAATTGATTCAGCTGCAGACTCTCGAATTATAGTATTTAATACAATGAAAAGCGAGATCAAAGCTGACCGGAAGAAAAAGAGGGTAAAATAGTGCGAGGTATCGAATGTCCGTGAACAGATGGAGACCTGTCTTCTTCCAAGTGGAAACAACAACTAGGAACCATTTCCACGCACCAGAGGATACGTCAGCTCTAATGACATCACCGCTCATCAGGTAATGATCAAATTATTGAAGCTTTACAAAGAATATTTGGTGCCCTAATGCAGACTGCAGCGTACTTAGGATCGTCTTACAGACAGCCTGAGATCGACAGAGAATACTTACAATGACAGAATCGATAAAGAAACACTAGATAAGAGTGTGTTACTCAGGTGGAAAGAAGGAGAAGGTGCATTCACGCAGTGCCTGACAGCCATAATGATCTCCACGCCAAACAAACACACACACACGCACACGGAGATAAACACAGACGTAGACAACCACAGCTAATGGACGACCAACCTCCAAAATAAATAAACTATAAGCTCAACAAAATAAAGACTCTAGCGGTCAGACTGTAAATGTTACTCCCTGCACCACACTGAGCGCACGATTGACTAGTCTTCATTCAACCTGCCGAGGTTTGGTCGTCCACTGTGTTTGTAAAACGCTAGAGTATGTAGTGACATAATGAATGCCTAGTAATACAACTCTCCTCGATCATCCACTACTCGAGCAGCAACTTGACGTGGACAAATCCCACAATCTCTTACTAAACAAACTAACTACCTACCACAAACGGCCATATTTACAAAGTTGGTCTGCCCATCAAATTCCTCTCCTGTGAGTAGACAGATAGTATCCATCGACACTGAGCGTATTTGGTAAAGTGTAACCACTAGGTATGGGAAGCTAAGTTGCAGGTGGCACTCTGCTGTACTATGTCAGAACAACCACGTACTCAAGCAAACTCAAAAAAACTTACCAAGAAATTTAAAAAAAAGTCCTCCTGGGAAATTACAAAGGAGCTTTTAAAAAGTCCTTGCTATAGCAGAAGTTTGCATAATATTGAATGTATGTATGTATGCATCAATATGGTGCCTTTGACAAAAATATAAGGACTTGTACACACTTTAAATAACACTATAACTTAGGCAATGATATTGACACACATACACACATAATTGGTCACTCAATTAACACTTCAGCTGCTATTATATTTATTAAATAAATTCTTTTTAAAACAAAACTAGTCCACCATTGAGAAAGATATAGAGCATTCAATGCATTATTACTGCATTAATAGACTTCCTGCCAAGCAATGCCACAATAACAACAATAACAACAACAACAACAACTAGAACAGACAACAGCAATCACAATGCCCACAAACTACAGCTTAAAAATAGTGTCACTAGTAGACATACCTCAATTAACAAGTTCTTCTCCACAGCGTTCTCTGACTCTCTGAAAAAACAAAACAAAAAAAATCAATAATAAGAACAAACAAAATCACTGTTAAAAATATATGTTACAGTATTTTATCAAACAACACCATAAGACCCACAATAGACAAATCCATTTGAGTAACTCAACACATTATGAGCCTTTCTGTCAATATGTAATAATATTAATACTATAATATATAATGTATTAATACTATAGCCAGTTACTTTTTAAATGTAGTATTATTTTGGAAATAACACAGCAGTGGAAAACAGAAATAATGATCTGATTGGTCATGGTGATCTATCTGCAAACTTGCTGTACTATATTCTCTTTATTTGTTAGGAAATGTTGCGGAAAAATTCCTGGGCAACGCTATTTAGCATCGGTACAAAAAAAAGCAAATCAGTCGAACAATTTCTTGGACGACAATATTATACAAGATTATGATTTCTTAGCTGCAGAAATTAATTAATAAGTTTGAAATAGTATTAACGTAAGATAGTGTGGAAAACGGAGCTATTCAGGTAAGCAGCACTCATGAGGTGAGAAATTTCACTCAGCTCCATCTCTAAAGTATTTCTCGCACCACTTGTGCTGTTAATCCTGAATACTAGTTGTTGTTTTTTGTGATCTATCTTCTATATATAATGTATATATTATGCCTATACTTTCAGAGATTTGGAATTGAATACACCAGGAGCAATTCCTAGTCATCAAATGATAAGTGCATTCATTAAACAAATACAAACCAATCATTAAGTCCCTCACAACCAGTTTATGGAGTACGCACTCCTAAGTCCCTCACTGCCACTACATTCCTCTAAGCACTCTAGGTTTCCATGAGGATCTTCATCAGATGTATGATGGATGACCATGATTCTGCTTTGGTTATTGGATTAGTTCATTAGCCCCAACGATTAGTTGTACAAGCCATGCTGGGATTGCCAGTACCAAAATCCAATTATTACTAAATGGAAGCCTTGATGTTATAATTTAGTCTTAATTGTAATTTTTCCCTCTTTATTTTCGTGATTGCTGTTAAAATTTCTTTGTGCAGCTTTAAAAATAAAAACATCAAACTTGGGTAGGTAAAAGAATAGGTTGTCTGAACATTCCACTGTCTGTTATGGAAATGGCTCAATTAGTCACATCCTGGAGTGTGGAGGTGGTGGAGCTCCTCTGGCCGCTAGTTCCAGGAATAATCCGAGAGGAGAGAATTCCATTTCCACAAGGAAACATAATCTAAAAGCAGGAAATCAAGTCAGTCCAAGAAGAGGAAAAACTATGCCCCAGCTCACCAACCATAGAAGCATGAAATGTCATCTCCTTATTCTTCCTAATGAGCTGGTGATGCAATGGCAAACACACAGCTACTTTCAGTAGGGCCCACCACACCATCCTGAACACGAGATACAGGAGATACAGGATCACTACGCCAGCTGGGGAAATAAGGTTATCCTAGAATGGTATATTTAGAGCCGGCCTGGAGCAGGTGTCCCACCACCCATGGACTAGCTAGGCTCTACCCAAACAGGAAGTCTGAGAGATAGAATGTTTAGCTGACAGCACAAGTGATGTGAAACACTGCACTGGTGTTCAAGACAAAATACAGCTCCTGGTGCTGAAGACAAAATACAGTTCCTGGTGTTGAAGACAAAATACAGCCCGAAGAACAACCTTTTGCCCACTTATAGAACTTTATTCACAACAAGGTAAATTTATCATTCATGTCCATGCCAGCATTTGTTTGCAGTCTCCTAGGCAACTGTCCCCATGGAAACAAAGGAATGAACACCACTTAATGGATTCAAAGAAGGGTACCTTTACCAGTTACTAAAAAATGAAATCTTTCTTTCTTCATTCCCTCTCCAACGTCATTACATCTCTATTAGGATCTCCAGTTGTAGTAATACTCCAAAACTTTTGAAGGCATTAGTAACTTAGCAACTATCTCTCAACACAGATTCCTAAAGAATGCTTTCAAAGTGGAGTGATTAACAAGAGAGATGGGCAGGTAGTATTTAATTAGATTAAGCTGCTTGACTTGAAGAAGTCCAATTGACATGGTGCCAAGTGTATTTCATAATGATTACTGTATCAGATTGCCTCTCTCTCTCTCAGGTAGACTCCGTTGCTAGAGCTTCCCAGCATGCGTGGGGCTGCTGGTCAGCTGAAGTGCTTGAGAAGAGTCAAGCACAATAAGTGCACTGGACTTACTACAGAGAGGACATTGTTGATGCTGGCGATTTCAAATACGTAGGTAGAGCTGAGAGATAAACAGTGAATCCATAGATATCAGTAAGGCTTTGTAATAAACCACTCAAAAACAAACAAATAAAAAACAGCAACAATAATACAACTAGATATATTAATTAAGTGCTGGTAAAGATTGTATAGCAAAACTCCAGAGTTGTAATAGTTTCAGAATAAAACTACATCAAGAGCCTGGTCTATGACATCATAGGTTTTATAAAAGAAACAGAACAAAAGTTTGTTTGCATGTTTGTATATAAGGAGTCCCATCTCTTATGGTGGGAAGTCAGAATTGATGAGAATAAGAGCTCACGGGATATTACCAGACGTAACAAAGTGCCGACCACAAGGAACCAATTTCACAAGTGTAATGTGTCACTGTAAATAAATAGCACCTGGTTCTCCACACGAGCACGCACGTAAGTGACACCTATTGCCATAGTTATGACTATCCCTTTAGATTTCTACCTGTGTAGTTCCTCCAGTTATTAATAGCTCACGGCAGGTCTTGTACTAAATAAATAATCCCTTCATCCGCTCTCTACCAGTCTAAATTAAATGATGACTAACTCAGTGAGCAGCTGGAATTCAGCGATTAATGACCTAGATAATTGATTTTTATTAGTAATAATTGCCATTAATTAACAAGCAACTTATTTTGCACTATCCTGCAAAAAAAAAAAAAAAAAAAAAAAAATCAGTTAAAATATTTACTCTTTTTACTGCTACAAATAAGCAAGACTGTAAATTTAAAACACTAGGTATAATTCTCGCACACACACACACACACACACTCTGATACAAAGACATACCCACCCAGATACATGAACACACACACACACACACACACTAAACACCTGTACATAACACACATATACAGTCATCTAAATATTGAAATGAACAACGCTTATCAGCTAACACTACGCACGCTAAGCTGTAGAGCAGTCTTCCTGTTTCCAGTGACAACTCGGCCAGTCACGATGCATGCACTTTTCCAGCTAGCGCCTGGACTAATTGCGTCTCTAATTGCATCAGTTGTGAGCACCCGCGCAGACATGCTGGACTTTATCTCATTTAGAGATTGTAAATTCATAACCACACGCCAGTCTTCTCATCTTAATTCAACTTAATGAGGCTCTTAATACCCACACCACTTTCTGGCACTGGCTTAAAAAGCCAAGAAAAAGCTGATTAGGGAAAAGAAAAAGCTGATGAGGGGAAAAAAAAAAAAAAAAAAAAAAAGGGAGAGAGAGAGAGAGAAGCAGCTGCAACAGTGCCAAGGAGTCAGGTCTCAGTGAGATTGGAACTGTGTTGCATACACAACCTATTACTGCTTTAGAGACATAATCATCATCTTACCAGCTCACGCAGCAATTATAAGTGTATAATACTAATACATTACATATTACATATAAATAATCCTTTAGCGTTTATCTTTTTTTGGTTTTCTTTGTAGAGTATTGAATAAACTTTATAACCTGTAAGGTAATCTAGAACTATCCTCTGGCTTTTATTTACTTTAATCAAACATCCGGTCAACCCTGAGGAAATACATAATTAACTAACTAGGCTTCAGGATCGAGAAGACTCAAAATACATTTCTAATCCTTGAAATTAATAATAGCAGTTTGTTCTTCAGTCACGCATTCACAGTGAGCACTGTGTTGGAGTTCAACGCTTGAGGAGGGACAACCTGTTGCTAGGAAACAACCGAATAAACTTTGATCTTTGATTATGTAATTCGTAGAATGGGAAGTTTTGGAGCAATATAAATTCGGCTTGGGGCGGGTCACCTTGGAAGTCCACAGGGAAAAAAACAACTACAAAATTCGGAGAAATATGACAAGACTTCATTGGAAGTGCAGAGAGGAAGCATTCAAGAGTGCTAATAAGTTCCTTCCACATTCACACACCCACTTTCTCCATGGAGTATTGCATATACACCTTCTGTCCATCCCATCTTGGATCACCAATTCTCCCCTGACATTCCTTTTCCTCCTGCCGAGAGCAGGCACTGGCTACAGTTAGTATGTCCTCAGCTAGTATTGCACAAGTAACAATCACATTAGTGGCAGTTCTGTGATGCCCCATGTCCTGGATACCAGGAAACAAATGCAGAATGAAAGTACAGCTTGAGACACAGAGAAGATAACAACACAAAGCATGCATGTGTGAAACATTAGAAATGATAACAGAGTCAATGAGGAAGTATTCCATATATAAAGTATGTACGTAGGTGTAGGCATTGCTCCTCTGATTAAAAAACAACAACAAAGAACAAAAAAAACCAAAAAACAAAAAAAGAAGAAGCAATTATAATAATAAATAAGTAAACAAAAAAAATGCTAAAATTATAATGACACAACAATAATAAAACAAAATTTATGAACAATTTTCAATGCATTGTCCATAATTTTTTCCAATCATGTATTAGCATCTCAGGATGTGCCGATTGTATAATATTACTATAATATGAGCATACAAAGACCTACATAGTTCAAAGTTCCAGCACTAGCTAGGCAACGTGCGGTTAACACATGCAATACTCGTTAAAAGTTTCAGTGTACACACAAATAGATGTTTGGTAAGGTATTGGGAAGGAGGGAAGGAGGGAAAAACTACATCAATAACCACAGCCAACAAATAAAAACTAACTCACAAAACATTGAATTTTAATTGTATTGCTTCAGCAAACAAACACACACACACACACACACACACACACACACACACACACACACCCTATGAAACTCTCAGCCATTGTTTATCACTCAGCTCCTGTCCCTAGAGAGCATCTGAGGTCACTGGAAGCAAGCACTCGCAGATGATAGGACGATAAATTATGATTTCAACAATAAAGATGGAAACTCTCACCAGGGAAAGGAACTCACAGACCAGACACAGATAGCCAGACAGACACAATGTCTGTCATACATACTCAGCTCACTGACCGACCTACCAGATCACCAGGACTCGTGGAGCCAACTCTCTCTCTATTCATAGGTAGCCTGAGAGGGAATAGGCCATTTATGGAGCGTACTGTAATACCAGGTCAACCAGGGCAAGGCTACTCTATTGTGTGTGTGCGTATGTGTATGTGTATTTGAAGTCTTCGTTTGATAGATATGGGTAAACTCGCATCTGCCAGTGTTCCTATGATTGGTAAGAAGCAAACAACTCAATAGTGAACTTACTAGTTACAATATAATAATAATAATAATAATAATAATAATAATAATAATAATAATAAAACAATGAAAAATTAAATTTTGTTAAATAGATCATAGTATGATAGAAGCCAAGTGAAGAAAAAAAAATCATGTGTTAAAACAAAGTATAAACATAACAACATACAGATGTTACTAATTACATAACAACATACAGATGTTACTAATTACATAACAACATACAGATGTTACTAATTAATGTGGTTCATCAGGAAAAAAAAAACTTTGAATAATGATTAAACTGAAGTATAAACAAATAAACACTAATAATAAGAAGATGGGAAGAAATGCTGACATAAAGCATTAGTTAAACTCTCTACAGTGTGATATAAATAAAATTATATACCTAATTCTGAATATCAAGGATGAGATTACAAATTATCAAGATATAATACATGTTTTATCCAACCTCACAAATAAAGTGAACATCGTGAGATAGTCCACTAACTACATACACATCATGAAACCTCACAGTCATGCACACACAGCAAACACGTCACACAACATACACACACATATATCATTACAATTAGACACACCGCAGGGATGACTTGTGGGACGCAGCAGCAGACAGAGAGAGTTACATAGCAACAGTTACCAGGACAGGAATTTTTAATCAAATTGAACGATCATTTAGAGATGTTTTATTGTTTTTAAAAAAAGGAGTAAGCACAATTTAGAGCAATTCAGTGAAGTAGGAAATACACACTAATTCAATAATCACAAGGACAGAACACTTAAATAAATGCCAATCTACAATAACCTGATCTTGTTTTTAGCAAGTACGAAACTTGAGCTACAACACAAGAACATGTCTAATCACACGTAATTAGATAAAGAGCAAACAATAATACTCACGCAATACCGCAGGAGCTGCCTGCAAACTGACTCTCCCTCCTCCTCCTCCTGACTCTCCTTCCTTACTACGGCTTCCTAGAACTCTTCCTCTGCTTGCATGCAACCCAGGCTTCGCTTCATTTCCAGCAGTGTTAACTGCACACCAGGAATTTGTATTTGTATATTTTTGGTGTTTACAATTTTTTATGATTCAAGACCTCAAATTAGAGCATTGAACTTCATAAAGACGAGCTAAATATAGTAACATACTAAGAATAACTTCACACAATGCCAAAGACAGCTTTTGATTGATTTCATCACCTTGGTATAACAAGTCCTAATAATCTACTTCGTAAAACCATCTGTAAGTTGATGGTAACACATGCTTGGATGTCATCCCACACACACACAAACAACAACAACAACAACAACAACAAAACAAAACAAAAACAACAAACAAACAAAAACCAGCAACCAAAACACAAATCCACACAACAAAAACACAAGATACAAGATAAATGACAAATCCACAAAGGAGACTTCGGCTATTCAGTATAATAATATTCCTGCCGTCCTTCACCGCAGCAACCACATGATAATGAACGTAAGATACGCACACATGTACGTACATGCATGTGGTCCACAGACTCAGCCTGCTGAGGTAAAATCCATTTACATGCAAATCTTAGGTCATCCCTTCTAGTGTGTTATAGGACGATGTCAGAGGATTACATCATACTCAACACCAGGAAAGAGTAATCCACAGTTGAAATAACATGTCTTTGTGGCACTCCAACTACACTTGAAAGTAATAAATCATCTCAAGCCAGAGCTTGATTCTTGTATACGCCTTAACAACAAAAAAACAACAACAAAAAACAAAACAAAAAAAAAAGGCACTACCTAGTGTATTGACAATCAGCAATATTTAAAGGTGGTGTGAATACATTTTGATGGAGAGAGCATATCTGAGCAAGAAACAATTAAAATATTTAATCATTCCTTATATACTTAATTACATTACTCACACACAGACAAACACACACACACCTTGACCTCATATGCACACACACACACACACACACACACACACATGCGCCAAGTAGCTTGCCATCCAAATCACCCATTAGGACATGCTTACTAACTTCTCCCATAAACTTCATTTTGTTAATTTCCCAGTAGGTATAGGATGGCCATGAAAAGATCGGATTACAGAAATAACTCAATAATGAGTGCAACTAAGTCAACCCATTTGGAGGAGCACTTCACCACGTGTCAACTAAAATTGAAACAGACCTAGGGTGGCCCAAACTTGTAATCTGATTACCAAATAGAATAGGATCGTAATTTATTAAATTTATGATCACATACGGCAGAGAATCCAACATTGCACCTACCATACAACTTCACTGCCAGCATTTCTACAACGAGTACGTGAGTGAGAACCACTGCCTGTGTAGCAGGATGTTCACTCAGGAATTAATTTCGGGGTGGGAGGAGGAATTGAGCTTGAGCTATCTGAAGAGGGGATGTGGTCACAACTTAAATCATTCACTTTTAACTTGCATTTCGCCTACAAAATTTTTCAAAATATTTCAAGGGAAAGCATAACATAATAAAACCAGCAGACAAGTCTCCTCTCATCTATCCCATAATGATATACGATCTCCACAAAACTCCACCAGAGCTACTCACTTTTGCTGAAGTCGCGTGAACGTGTGAAGAATCTTCTCATCCCCCGCCTCAGGGTAGCGCTCAAATATCTTCCTGAGATATTTCTGGTCCATTAGCGAGATCTTCTCACTGAGTCTGTTGTGGCCGAACAAACCCAGCACTCCTTCTATACCAGACAACAAGTGATCTACAGTCTGAAAAATAAGACATTGAACTTGTCAAAGCATGTCTCGATAGCTCTACTCAAACCAGCAACAAAACTATACAGAAATAAAGAGAAATAATAAATAAATAAATAAATAAGTAGTGATTGAAAAACAATAAAGTACAAAAATTGACCGATTGAAGTGAGCAAATATATACTTGCATACATGCACACGTGTTGAATACAAAAATATTTGTCAATTGATGAAATCAACAAACATAGATAAATATTCCAACAATAACAACAACAACAGCACATCCCATGTATGTATGTATATACATCAACATTGTGGAATCTCATGCATTTCCTATACTACGTGAAAATTGCACAATCCTCCATTCCTCCTCTCACGAGATCCCCTTCTCCTCCTCCTCCTCCTCACCTACTATGGTAAAATACCCTTTTTTATTCATACTCCTGAAAATTGGTTGTGGTTGTCAAATTAGAGCAAGAATTCGTGCGGTGAAGCAGCCTTACGATGGACCTTGTGTTTACCTGCAGGTTACAATGAGAACTTTTGCTTACTATGGTGGTTGCTGAGGTCATGCATTAACTCAATTACCACACAGCTACACACAGAGGTAAAATACTTATATCATTGTTTACTTAAACCTCAAGTCTTTCTAGGAATCCAACAAGTTCACAGGGAAATATGCGACAAATGAAAGAAATCATTCAGGTCTTTTTCCTTCTTTGCCATTTGTTGAAAATGGGTAACTGTTGACATTTGTTGAAAATGGGTAACTGTTGAACGATGTTTCCATAGTAATGTCATCTCAAATGGAGTGTGTTGGAACCAAGGCTGTCTTGATTCAGTTCAAATTAAGTGGTCCTGTCCTGGGTTCGAACTCGAGTGACTACCCAAACATGTTTTAATTCTCTATTTTTTTAATAAATAGGGAATACCATCTGTACAATACGTATACTACAAGATCTATTCCGTATCCTCGATGAAATGGTCACGTACTATATATATATATCAATGTGAAATCATGATCAGTATCAAACTCTCGTCCTGTATAAAAGTAAAAATGCAATCCTCATACGAAATAATTTTCATTCTATCCCAGTTCTGTCGATGAATTAGTCACAACATCAGCGCACGTCATTACTCACACACCCACCCACACGGATTAACCTGCACTTACACTACAAAATGTCCCTCAAATCTTCATCAACCATACCACCTACCTCGCCACTGTGTCTTATCAGCGATGTTCCACTATCCGATCAACTTTCCAATGGTCTCAATGTTTTAACTCCACACACACACACACACTATCCCAAATTCAAACCCTCCCCCTTCCCCCCACCTACATCTGTCTCTCCAAGACTTGTGTGTAAGCAAGCCAACCAGTTATCCCACTGGAATCACCCAGGACACTGGAACCTGGTCAAACCAACTCAAGAGGTGCCCTCTCTGGCTTCCCAGCTTAGAAACCCGAGGAGTAGACATCTCGGCTCTTCTCTCCGCCAACAACACTCTGGGCAGAGCCAGATGCCACCCGTGGGGGCAGGGAAGGTCAGAGGTATAGAGATCACAATAACAATAGCTTGTACAATGTGTGCTAGGAGAAAAAAACCACCTCGACCACCAAACCTGAGCGATAGAATCAGGTACTATCCTATGTCCCACGAGGCTACCAACGTCCAAGGAGATGAATGGGGAGCCTGAACCCTCGGTACCTCCAGCTGGCTTCATGCAGCACTGAAGTGCATTCATCGCCACTTGGAGACCCAGCCACGACTAAAAAGCAGGTGCTAGGTGACGCTAAGAGATGTTAACGACACCTCGGCCTGGGAGATATTATTCCAGTGACTTGCATTGTTAAACCAATTTCTAGTCTGCATTTTTATGAACCACGACCAGAAGCTGTTTGAAGCAAGTGGTAATGTAACGTACAAAACCTGCGAGATTTCTGGGTAATGTTGACGATGGCTTTGCTGACCTGGTAAGTGGGGCTCTTGGAGATGGTTGCTTCAAAGGTTGAATTAAAGCATTGAGAAGAGGTTACCAATAATTCCAAAGTAAAGAGGAGAGAGAGAGAGAGAGAGAGAGAAGTGATGTGCCATCTCAATTGTGTTCCCATTGAAAATGTATTGCACACTTGACTACCAGTTATTAGATAGCAAGGTAGATTATTGTCTGAGTTGCTTTGCGCCATCTTCGTAGCATTTAACGGGTGATACAAGGCCTTAGCTTGTTGAGATGATAGCTATGGAAGAGCTTCTTGCTGGAAACTACAGCAGTAAATTGATGGAAAAGCTCAACCGTTGTAGTAAACGGTTGAGCTGTTTAGTCAAAATGGTACGGAATGCAACGATAATAACTGATACAAAAACTACTATTTACGGCCGTACAATGGAAAGGAATCCGGAACTTGTTAGGCACCTACTGTATATATATATATATATATAATTGTACCTTTTTCATTGGATACAGGAGAATGTCACGAGTCTGTTGGCTTAGTATTTATACGAGTGTCGCAAGCACAGAGTATAAATTTGGCAAACCAGACGAGTGATATTCTCTGGTTATAAAAATGAAATAAATATATTGTGTACTGCACGCATCAAAAACACAAGAACAATGCTAAACCAGGAAGGACGGAATAACCCAACATAATAAATTAATGCATCTTCTATAGGGCAAATACACAACAAAATATTCATTGGGAATAATCCATGACAAGGAGAATGAAGGAACTCACAGACAGGAACTTCTCATCACACACATACACACACGACTGAAGAAGAAGGTAAGTGTAGCTTGTGATTATTATTGTTAAGTATTCGTTAAAACGTCTACAAAAACTTTTGAGTTTAACTCCGTGTGTGTGGGAAGGGAGGGAGGAGGGAGGGAAGAGTAGTAATATACACCCATTTTCATCACTACCAAAATTAAATTTGGTAGAAGGCAGCTTGATTCACCATGAGAAGTGACATTTACTTTGGGGACGATGCATCAGTACAAATACAAGCAAGAAAAGAACTAGTAATTCTTAACTTGATAAAATCATTCAATTGCAAGCTCCGAATGTTCTTTCTTAATAGCTAATTAAACAAAATAATAACAACAATAATTAGTGAAATCAGATCATTGCCAAACAACCCAGTCACTGCCAAGTAGAATTACATCCCACCATAATAATAATAATAATAACATTAATAATAATAATAATAATAACATTAATAATAATAATAATAATAATAATAATAATAATAACATTAATAATAATAATAATAATAACATTAATAATAATAATAATAATAATAATAATAATAACAGTAGTAGTAGTACCTATCAACCTGGATGGTGTTACACTATTACAAGCACTCCATATTGTCATAATACAAGTACAGGTGTGAGACAAGATGGGAGGGAGGGTATCAAATATGCAGAGGAAGGTGGCACGATGCATTATCTAGCTGTACTTCAGCATGAAGACCAAGTAAGTAGAGAGTTCAGGACTACCTTTGGCAGTTTGACATACAGCATTATACAAGAATAAAACAAGACTCTAAAGGAACAGTTTGAACATACACTGAATACATATAAAGTAATGGCATAGACAGCAGACACATCACAAAGCACAGACTAAAGGTAGTGTACAGCAGACACATCACAAAGCACAGACTAAAGGTAGTGTACACAGCAGATACATCACAAAGCACAGACTAAAGGTAGTGTACAGCAGACACATCACAAAGCACAGACTAAAGGTAGTGTACAGCAGATACTGTTAACATCAATAATCTGAATACAGACAAGACACAACTATGCCCAAATAAATAAAAAAGTTCTGGGGAAGGGAGCAATTACCGAAAGAGTGGTGGCAGAGCTATGATTTCAGTGAGGTTCACAAGACAAGACACTGCAGATACACTGGAAAAACACAGGTACTACGCCCTACCCTGTCATTCAATTATAATATCGGGGAAAAATATATATACTATTCTTTGTTTTTGTTTACGAACACAGAATTACAGTAGTTGAAAATGTATGTAATTAGTCAACTGAACGAGGCACCAAAACTCATATAAATTATCCAACTGGTCCCTTTACCACAAGTGTTATAACACGAACCGAAGTGACACATTTAATGCATTATGCAAAAAAATAAAATAATAATAATAAAATAAAATAAAATAAAAAAACAGAGAGAGAGAGAGAGAGGAGTTGTGGTTGGCCTCCAAAGCCATCCAGTGCACACCATGGTTGGCTTATTTTAAACAAAGCGGTCAGTTAGAAAATAAATTAAAAACCTTCTCACTTATCCGAGGCTTCATAAAGTGCCAAAATCCGTACAGCTTTAAATTTTCAAGTGCCAATGGGATAGTAGCACAATTACACTGGACACTTTGACCAACACCACTTGTTAGCGCTTAACATATGTTGTGGGTGTCCAATTAACAATTACCAGACTGGTCACCACGGCCACAGAAATAAATCACCTCCTAATTGGGCCAATTAAACAATCAAAAAGACCAAAAGTCCTTAGAAAAAACTTCCACCTCAAAGGGAAGTTCTTTCTTATAATGGACAATGATTTAGATCACTAAAAGATCATCAGCACCATCGATTCCCCATAAGCTGGTGAGGTGGAGAAAGAAAGAAATAAAGTTGGCAATGGTGTTTGCTGATGAGTAGCAGAAGTGCACACTCGTGGAAGCAAGCGTCGATCACCATTTGATCCATAATTAACCTCTCAACATATATCTTAAATTTCTCCCTTTAGCCATTCCTTGCCCGCCTAATATATACATATATACTAACATATCAAGCCACTTTGCTCAACCCGTACAAAATCCTACCACCCAAGTAGTCGTGCATGGGCCTCATGTTTCCACTGAACAAGCCAGAGTTCAGAAATGGGATCACCAGACTACATTTTGCAGGCTGCATGCACTTAGCAGCCATAGTAATGCAAGGAAGCCATGCCCTGGGGAGAGTTGATGCCTCAGCCGGTCAGCCTGTCAATTGCTATTAATATCATTGGCTGTTACGAGTGCAGAAACATAGAAGGTAGATGAAATGTATTGTGAAGGGAGAAAAAATTCCTTCGTAACAGAAGCTGTGTGTGTTCTTAAAGATAATTTGATATAAAGTGAATTCAATGGTGAAGCCTGGCCATGGAGTGGACAGGCATGATGTGGGCGGGGCTCACTTAGGCAGACACATTCCACAAGAAATGGAAATGTAACAAGAGTTAACACATCTGTCTTTATTCAATTAACAATATGCATGTATCCCAGAAACAAGCAAGCAAGAAAGAAACAACAAGAAGGTCACAAGAGACTGAAATATCCATCGTCATACCATTTTATGTACCAATTAATAATAAAGTGTATTAATGAAGGGAAATTTTATTGTTACACTACAATTACAATTATTATTACTATTATTATTATTATTAAATAATATTATTAAATAATATTATCACTATTATTATTATTTTTTGTTGCTATCTCTTATTGTATCCTCTGAAGTATTTCCCTCCCAGCACAACCATTGCCATCTTTCTCAAACATTGCTGCCTTTCGTAATAAAGTTTGTATATCTACAGTTTATTTTAGCTTTACTTCTTGTCCTGGAATTGTTTTCTGAACCAGCACAGATGTAGTAGGACAAGGTAGTGGTAAAGTGCCTAGCCCTGTCATCCTACACTTCAAGTTTGTTTGATGGGAACGGTTATCAATTTGCCAGGATTCCAACTTTTAAGAAAAAGTTGCAACATCGTCAGGTTTCTGTCGGTTTGTAAATTTGGCTTCTAAATTAAGTTGAAAAAACTAAGAAGTGATAAATATTTATTATTATTATTGCAGTTAAAGCTGAAGTTTTGTTGTTTTTTCAGCTTTAACCGCAATAATAATAATAAATATTTATCACTTCTTAATTTCTTTTTCAAATATTTTAATTCTGTATTGTTTAAAAAAGCCTGTGAAGAGAATATATCTAATAGTATATATATTCCACCGGCCTCCGCTCAGTTGGAGTAAATATATTTCACAATCTCCTCCACCTCCCCTTCACCAGCATGTCTTAGTTAAATATACACTCCAAATACATATCCAGAAAGGAAGAACACATCATGTGAGTGTCTACATGGTTAACATGGGGTATGGATGAGACGTAGAATATGTGTGTGTGTGTGTGCATGCTTCAATATGGCTCAAGTAGGAAGAGATAGTTGTGGTATACTGGAATCACATGACGGTCACATGACTCTTTCAACTCATATGAACACATTAACCCTCCCAGTTAATTGGTCTATTTCCACATCCTCACTAAGTCTGTCTGTCTATTAACATAATGTGTGCATATAAAGAAATCTAGTGTGGAATAAACCACTTATTACACTTGTCAGAGTGTTATGGCAAGATATTTCACTCTCAGGCTTTATTTTCACTCGCCGCTGGCTGGTGAAAATAAATTAGCCTGCTCGTGAAATATTTTGCCATATCACACTCTGACTCATGTAATAAGTATTATTTATATATTATATATATATATAATATATATATATATTATATGTATGTATATTGGCTTGTGCTTCCAGTCTTTCTAAAAACAGACGTACCCACACATTTTGCACTTAATAGAGGTTCATACATGTGCAGGTGTGACTGGAAAACGGAACTATGAAACTCCTCTGGCACAAATGCACACGCACGCACACAAACACTACATAGAATAAGGGGAAAAGAGTAAACCTTGAACTCATTGAGTGCAGTTTGGGTGATCCACTTCATCACTTTCACGGTCATTATAAGTCAATACCATCAATTAAACAATAAAAACATCCTTCAAAAGCTCAGATGGTCCAGTTACCCAGGTTACAACCTCTACCTTGCACTCATTATGGCTAAAGTTGCTGATAGGTAAAGATCAACAACAGCCACACTTGTTCACTCATCAGCACATTCAAATTGACTATATGTATGATTATATACATATTTATTTATTTCACCCTAGATACCTTCATAAATATTTTTAGGTACATGACTGTGAAGTTCACGTTATTTCATACAATAATGCAAGCTCATTACCCCAGCAGTAGTTATAGCAAAGAGCCCCAAGCTCAACACTTTCCCAGGTTTTTACAGCTACCCTCCTCTGGTGTAGCCTTAGAGCAGCTGCTAAAATGTCAGCTGTTTGGGGAACCCCTACAGCCCCAACTTTATACCAGAGTGTGAGTTAACCTATAAAAAAAAAAGTACAATGTTATAGTACAGTGTTATAGTACAAACTACAGTAGTGAAGATGTCTAGGGCAGAATAAACCACTTATTACACCTGTCAGAGTGATATGGCAAATATTTCACTCTCAGGCTTTGCTTTATTTTCACTCACCTCTGGCTAGTGAAAATAAATTAGCCTGCTTGTGAAATACTTCACCATATCACACTCTGACTCATGTAATATATATATATATATATGTGAGCAGGTCTGGGAAAAGGGACCTTACGGCCGCAAAAATTGAAATTGAGATATAGGCTCCAGAAGTAAGTCATCGGAAAAATTCTTTCTTTCTCCTATTTTTGTTTTTTTGCAGAATTAGTTTTAGTGACCCTTACTCTACGTCTATGCCAAATTTCGCATGTCAAAACGACTTAAAAGACCCCAAGCGTGCCGTGAAAAGACAAGCTACTTTTTATTCTCTCTCATTCTCGAAGTACAATAAATAAGGAATGGGCGGAGTTTCTAGTGCTAGCTAAAAAAACGGCATAGCTTTGAGACTATTGCATGCACTCTACAGCTTACCTTTGGCTTAAAGTTTACCGCTACAGCGAATAGAGCAGCCAAGGATTCCAACAAGACAGGTCGTGAGACGCTCTGAAAGCTAAAAAGAACTCTACGCAAACTTCGTTAGTCGCCGAAAAAGCGGCTGTACGATTTAATTGCGTATGCGGAGTACGCCGTTAAGTATACGGAAACGTTAATTATACCGGAAGTGGAAATTCAATTTATGTTTTCTCGATTTCTAGCTCAATTGCTTTGATGAATAGGGCCCAGTTCAACTGCCAGTTTCTCTGCGTGTCGAAGGTTTTACCCTCCAGTATTTTAGCACTAAGTTGAGATAAATTGTATCTTTTTATTAGCATAAATAACTCAATTTTTTTGATTTGCGCCATAAGGTCCCTTTTCCTAGACCCACTCACATATATATAAAGTCTTATGGAGGGGATACAGTTCTCAGAAGGTTATTATTGTCTTTATGACACTTGACAGTTGACAGATGTAGAACAAGTTTAAATTAGTTTAAACTTCATAAAAAGATAATATAGCTAAAGATATAAAGTTTTCATAAAGTACTATCCAACTTTCCATGAATTATTGGCCGAGAACTCTCCATCACTTAAACAATGGACACATGTACTAGAGCAGTAGAGAACACTCGAGGCATCAATCTATCTCACAACCAATGCTGAAATTCTTGAGACACAGAATTTCGCGATATTAGAAAATACATCTTGCAATAGACAATTAGACCCAGAAATACCATCCAGTAAGTATGTATGTATGTACATTTGCCTTATTGGAGCCACACATTTGTAAAATTTCATAAACATTTGATTTGAGAGAGAGATAGTGTGGCCTTATTAGTGTTGGCCTGGAGTTTGATCTCAGACCGCACTCCAAATCTCTCTCCCTAGTGAACTTCAGACTCAACCGTCAGCCCCTCACGGCAAGAAGTGAAGAGACAGCCAACTAGGCGGATAATTGCTCCGTCTGAGCAGCTACCTCATAGTTTATTGAACTCTAATTGATTCCAGCAGTACACCAATTACCAAGGTTACCGGACCAATATGAGATAATACCTGGAGGCTAAGATTAAATCGTTTGAAGTGCATCTTAAACATTTTCCTAAGAAAAAAAATAAAATAAAAAAAATAAAAATAATAATAATAATAAAAAGAAAAATAAAAAAAATAAAAAGAGAAGAAAAAAAATTAATTAGCAAGAATGTGGTATCAATCTATCTCATCATTTGGGGAAAGCTTGCAGGCCATATACAGAAATCATCTTGCCACAAGACAGATAATTCCAACTCTCCTGTAGTAAACTGATCTGACAACCACCAGAAGACTAGTGCAGCTGATCTCCCAGGAGAATAAGTAACCCTGACCCTCTACTCTACCCTGTGACCCTACACACACACACACACACACACACACACACACACACACACACACACACACACACATCACGGGCACACTGCAGTGCACATGTGCTGGAGTGCCTTCAATTCTTTATGGAAATCTAAGTCTCTAGCCCAATGAAAAAAAATAAATAAATAAATAAACCAATCCCCAAACAAAACCACAACAACAAAAACAGCAATAAAAACAAAAAATTGATGAGGTGTTCTATGATCAGTTGAATTCAGTTTCGTGAGATGAGTGGGAGATTGTGTTGTCAAAACTTAATTTATTAACACTTCCTGAGGTGAGCGTGTCCTTTGGTTTTAATGGAATTAAATATTGTATTAACTACAGCTTAGGTGAATTGGGTATTAATCATCATGTTAAAAAACACATATTGATTTGAGCTAGTGCGAATGTATGAATGTATGATTGCATGTATGTAAGTATGTATGTATGTATGTGCATACATATGTATGTATGTGTGTGTGTATGTATGCATGTTTATATGTGTGTATGTATGTATGATCAAAAGGACAGTCAGTCCCATACAGATCCATGCCACTATATCGACATGTCATTCCTCCCTCTCTCTCTCTCCCCTCAGGTAACTCACGGCAGTATGGATGACCTCGTTCATAGTCGGCCTCCTGTCCAATGCAGTCCTCACCTTGATCAGCTTCACCAGAGGCTTGATGGTGATACCCTGAGGGAAGAAAAGGACAGAGAGAGAACTCGGTAAGGCAGTGCATGGTGGCAGAGCACTGCCAGCTAATCTGATGTTCCTTCTTCCAACACAGGAGTGCATAATGGAGAAACTAACTCATAAGCGTGAGATGTTTGAGGAGGGATGAGTGGGAAGTATGAAACTCTCAAGGTCTTTCACGAAATAATTCAACCATTGAAACACAGAGGCCATTCACAAGAGAGAAACTCTGAGTGGTTTAAACATGGACTCCACTAACGGCCCAATAAACTGTAGTATACAAGACTTCTGTTCTGTTGATGAAACCAACCATAAATGCCTTTAGCAAGAAGTATGTATGCCAAACGTATCAATCAATTAACTCGTGGATAGCCACATGAACTATTTGAGTATACTGTACCGTGGATCTGTTCCATAAGTTCCCACCATTATACAGGCCATTAATACTACCCACACCTTACCCAATCTTGCACATGTGAATATAAGTGTACCAATGGATTACTAGAATTCAAATTCAGATGAGCGGGCGGTGCAAACAGAAAACATGACTTCCAGCCTGTACACTAGTAATTAACACATTAGAATCCCCAGTAAATAAACCAAGAAGATAGCAAACTGCCGCGATTCCTAGAACAAGGGTTTGAAAATTAAATACGAGTGAAGCCAGTGGAGAGAGAGAGAGAAGGAGGGAGGGAGACAGTGAGTAGTAATAAGATTAAGTACATAAGGTCAGTGGAAGTAGCTACAGAATCGACACAAAAACAACTCTCTCCGGCTTGTATGAGTTCAGTAACCTTGTCACTGTAAGTGACACCACGAGATGTGGAGCTGTGACAAATGCAAGAACAAATAAAATAATAAAGCAATTGTGAGCGGAATGGGAATGAAACATTAGATTATAAGAGAGTGATGCAAGGAATGGGAATGGAAGACTAGATTATAAGAGAGTGATGCAAGGAATGGGAATGGAAGACTAGATTATAAGAGAGTGATGCAAGGAATGGGAATGGAAGACTAGATTATAAGAGAGTGATGCAAGGAATGGGAATGGAAGATTAGATTATAAGAGAGTGATGCAAGGAATGGGAATGGAAGACTAGATTATAAGAGAGTGATGCAAGGAATGGGAATGGAAGATTAGATTATAAGAGAGTGATGCAAGGAATGGGAATGGAAGACTAGATTATAAGAGAGTGATGCAGGGAATGGGAATGGAAGACAAGATTATAAGAGAGTGATGCAAGGAATGGGAATGGAAGATTTCAATTGATATTTCGGAGTTGCAAATGAGTCGATGTCTAATCTCATGCAGTTATAAATCTCACCAGACCATCAGGGCAAGTCTGACACAGTCTGAGGTTGTACGTGCCATCATATAATGATGCATTCTATTAGCACTCAATAAAACACTAGAAATATGACAGCCACTAACAACAGAGGCAGACTATAATGCAGGGTGATAATTAGAGTGAACTGGCCAGCGAGTGAGACACTATCAGGAGTAACACAATTGAAAATCAGGGATATTTGTTTATTGTATATATGTCTGGAGGTACGTATGCCATTTTTGTACTTTGACCCTGGCATTTTTGTGTTAGTTCGGTGTTCGTGTTCGACCCCGTCCCAAACTTCACTAAACAGAATCCTCTGGTTTATCGATCATTACCCATATCACCCTAGAAATTGAATTGTTTACCGTTTTGAATTCTTTTGCGGGTGCAGTGAAAACTTGAAAACTTACCGGAGCTCCATTTCTATTAGAGTTAGTGGCGGTGGTAAGTCAATGCGCTCTTTGTCATGGCTATAAGCTCTACCCAACAGTATGTACTTGAAAATTCATTTTCCACTAGACTAACCACGAAGGTAAGTCTTGTGTAGGTATGTCCAGTTGTGAGAAAGCATTGTGCGTTACAACTACTACTCAGCTAAAGAATATCACAAAAACCGTTTAAATAACGTGTATTGTTTTGTTGTTGTTGTGTTTTTTTTTCAATTCAAACAGTTGCAGCGAGTGGTTACTATGGAGCTGAAATACCTCTACCTTATATACGTAATTTAAGACTCAACATTATTTTTAGTGGCTTTGAGTGTTAGAAGTTAAAAAATCAATCATATAACAATGGTGTAGTTTTAGGCTCGCTCGCCATTTGTGCTCAGGCACATCACTAGTTAAGAATGAAAAACAACAATAACAACAACTATACAAACTATAATTAGTGTACCAGATAACATCAAGTACGTACTACATATGTACGTATGTATGTATGTATGTATGTATGTATGTATGTATGTATGTATGTATGTATGTATGAATGTACCTGGAAGAAGACGGTGAAGAGCACTAGTAGAGTGACGGAGGTAAACATGGCCTTCCTGACGTTGAACTCCGTCATGATCATCTTGTCGGCTGATGGACTCCGTAGGGACTGTTCCTCATTGATGCGAGTCAGCGCTAAGGAAAATGCCACAGCTCCCCGCAGACCACTGTAGGACTGCACACAGAGACATGTACGCAATGAATACATGAACACACACGTGCATCAGCTGACCATCACTACCTCTTATGAGGTGTTTTTTCTTCTGCTATCTCAATGAGTAAAGGAATATTCAACAAAACTAAGAAAAGGAATTGCAGTTACAGTATCCTTAATCTAAAAAAAAATAAAAAATAAAAAAATAATAAATAAAAACAACAACAAAAAACAACAAAACAACAACAACAAAAAACCCATACCCTGAAAATAGCCACCACTGTACCAGTTTTTTTTTGCTTTTTCTCCCTCTCCATGCACATGCACACACACACACACACATTATGCACAAACAATAGCAGCATGAGAGCAGTGAGAGCTTGATTATGACCTATTGAGTCACTGTTGATGCATTGCAACAAACACAACACAACAAACGTCCTAATCAGTCATTGTTAAAGCTTTCCTGCTCTCTCTAAGACATCAGGTACAGGGTCAACACGATCTGTACCTCTGTCCATTGCACAGACACTGAATAAAGACGAACCAGCCACGAGCTTCACGAACACACACACACACATACTCACTCCATGCACTAGCACATGTAGTGATCATTGAATGATCTTTCTTTCTTCTGTCTGTCTTCTCTACAAGTTGTTCAACCGCAATATATTTTATAGACACACTATGAGAAAGAACCCTACAGAAAAACGGCAGCTTAATGTAATTAGTTTAAAATACGTTTAATAGTACTACTATTGTGAATGGGATATAACGGTTATGGTATAGAATTACGCGCACATACAATGCTGTCAAAGATAATGTGGGAAGATCCTGATTAATCTCATTATAAAATGGCTGACAAGTCTTCCAGATAGACTGCAGGTGTAAGTTGATTGAGTCTACACTAACCTAGTTGACAACCAGACTGCCTCAGTGGTTCACCAGCCATTGAACCCCAACTCACCCTGCAAACCTTACTAATGAGATAACAGCTAGCCCTTCATCAATTAAGAAGGGTACCAGTAGCATCTATATGCCCTGAGGAAGGATTGGGGGGAAGGGGGGAGGGGGGGGGGGGGGGGGAGAGTCGATAAGTGAGTTAAGTGATTATTTAGGAACAAACCAATGGGCCAATGGGAAAAGGTCAAACACACACACACGGTGCCAGCAAGCATATCTTTAAGGCAATGACATGGAATGGCCGGTAGAAGGAGCGATATACAAAACAACTTTTTTCTATGTCAATGGTAACTTTTACTTATATTTATGACCATGTGAGAGAGAGCAAGGAATCCTAAAGCTCCACCCTCTCTGTGGACGAGACGTGGCCTGTTCAATTTGGCTTCATAGTTGGGTCTTGATATGTACAATTAATCCTTTGGCTAACCAAATATATGTAAATGATGTTTTTTTTTATGCGTAATAGTCAGATAAGAGTACAGATAAATCAATTCAGGATTGGCTGCTAGGCTTGTGGGGGCGGGGAGCATTGATCAAGGTGATTAATATCTAGCTCTAATAGCATAAACACATCTTGTCCAATAGTAACAACAACATTAGTAATAATAACAACATTAGTAATAATAACAATAAAATGGCAAGAACAAAAAGAATTAATTGTATCTAATAGTTCATATAGAGTGGACACCAGTGGTAGCCATGGTAACAACATCGTTTCATCCCTCGTTAATAGACTAATAAAGTAAAATTGATGGCAGACAATATTTAAATACAAAAATTATAAATTACTTAAAATGTTTTAAAAATAGTAACAAGAGTGTTTACACCAAACATCAGCAGTCAGTCAAAACACAGAGAAAACAGGCACGGGCCACAATAAGGCACGGGCAATGAGGCAAACATTCATGACCAGAAGACCAAGAAATGAAAAATTTTCGAACACGGAGCGGTCACCCACAACCTCACCAGCAAAAACTTCCTTTCCTCAAACTTTTCCAAACTGGCCACTAACTTGGCCCTCTGAATGCAGCGGAAGTCCTAGAAAGGTTCCATCTTAGTCTCCATTCCTTCCCCACACAACAAAGTTTGCTAATTACCTTGAATGGCAGATTTAATTGGAGGGTATCGCTGGCAGCTAATTAAGACCACCTCAAGTCTGCCACGACTAGCCCGGCCAAGCCTACGCACTATACCAAGACCATGGCCGCTCACTTTAAAGGGTACCTCATGCGCTAATTCAATTATTGGTTTAGGAGGTGCAGAAATCTAGGCTTGTTGCCGACTGTAACAAGGGGGCTTTGGAATACCATGTCACGATATCATTGCTTCTTCACCATAGTAATGGAGTGGCGCTTTCTTTAGCAGTAAATGCATTGTCGTGAAAATAATTACACCTATGTCTAAGTTACTGGTCATATTGGAGAAACACACACAGGTACTTACAAACCTACTGCAATGAAATTATGCAATCAGAAAAAAAATATTTTGGGGAACAAAAAGCAAAGATGAATAAAGTAAGATGATATATGTGATAATTACTGCACACAGTTAAACTATATTTATACGTGTGAATTATATACTTTCATTAAATAACAGCTAGCTGTTGTGTACTGCTTAGGCATAGTACAGTATAAATAGTAAGATATCTGCTTGTATGGAAATCGATTAATTATAGTGTTACCGAAGCTTAGATCAGTACATCCAGTACAATACATCATTAAAAATAATACATCTCTATCCGGCAGTGCGCGCGCACATACACACACACACACATACATACAGCCCAGCTAGTAATCTTTTTGGCAGGCCCTCAACAAATTCATAATTGGTAATAAAATTGCCTTTATTGATGTGGTGATGATTTTATTAAGCCTGACGACAGGTTCAGTCTCTCTGCCACATGCTCCTACCACTGCAGTCAATGGTGCTTGTCCCTGCACAGGCTACTGTCACGCTGAACATCTCAAAGAGGGACAAGAGTTTGTGCCGGTACAAGTAACTCGATAATCAGTTGCCATGGGCACCAAATTCAAATCACTTTAACATCGGGTGTGATGTCGCCTAAAAGTTAGATGGTCCTCAGAAATTAGTCCTGATTTCATTATGCACAGCGTACACACACACACACACACAAACACACACCCAGCAGCCTGATCTCACTCCTGCCCAGGGCATGGAGCAGGGGTCACTGGTGAGTGACTTCAGCTCATGTTGATGTTGTCCGGCCACATTCTGACCACATGTAAATGAACAGGATGAGTTTGTAGCTGTGTGAGTCATTCCCTTCTTTTGTGCTAGAAGAATTCATTTTTAATGAGAGTTGCTTCCTCCACGCAAAACACCACCACGGGAGCTAGGACCTCGCTACTAGAAGCAACAAATGTGAAATAAAGCCACTGGGAAACTAGGGCTCTTACAAACACTACCATACAATGACACATCTAGTACAAACAATATTTCTATGAGCACGACCCTTCTAGGCTTATTCCACATCCTGAATGTTTTTTCCCCCCTTAATAGTCCTCTCTGTTTATCAAGAATCAAAATGACTGTTGAACACACATACACACACATACCCTGGTAAAACTGGCACTTGGCTACCACAAGAGGCAGTAAATTATCATTAATTGGAACTATAGTCTAAAAAATAGAGTAGTAGTAGTTGCAGTAGTAATAATAAAATAATAATAATTATAATAACTAGTGATGTGCTTGAGCACAAATGGCGAGTTAGCCGAAAACTACACTATTGTTAAATGAGTGATTATAATTTCTAACACTCAAGCTACTAAAAAAAAGTCGATTTTCTAAATTAGGCATGCGCCCATAAAGCGGATTAACAAACAAACAACAACAACAACAACAAAACAACAAGTCACGTTATTTAAACGTTTTCTTGTGATATTCTTTTAGCTGTAACACAATACTTTCACATAACTGGACATACCTACACAAGACTTACCTTCGTGGTTAGTTTAGTGGACAATGAATTTTCAAGTAAATTCTGTTGAGTAGGGCTTATAACTATGACAAATAGCGCTTTAACTTACCACCGCCACTAACTCGAATAAAAATGGATATCTGGTAAGTTTTTGAGTTTTAACTGCACCAGCAAAATAATTCAAAGCGGTAAACAATTCAATTTATAGGTGATACAGGTAATGATCGATAAACCAGAGAATTCTGTTTAGTGAAGTTTGGGATGGGGTCGAACACTGAGCTAACACAAAAATACGTGAGGGTCAAAATACAAACGACATATGCACATCCACACACATATATAAACAAATATCCCTGATTCTCAATTTGACACCCACCACTGTATAGTGTCTCGCTCGCTTCACTTGATCGCCAATAATAATAATAGTAATTTCTAGATGACCTCCTACTTGAAGTATTAGCTATGTGTGTATTTGTGTATGTGTGTGCACACACGTGGTAACAGGCTAGACTATCCAGTTGCTATCTATATTAACTTCAGCATCACTGGTAAGTGGATGTAACTGAAGAAATTCAACATATTATACCAAAACATGCCATCCCATAATTCAGCCATTTCTCTCTGATTTCTCCAACTGTTCATTTTTTCATTAGTATCACAGGTCTCTTATACAACATGTATTTTACATAATTAAATCCACACAGGGAAGTGAGCTGCTTATGTATTGATACCATCCCCCCTAGTGGCTGTAGTTACTACTCCTGCAGGATTGGACTGGTAAGGTGTGGACCATGTCTAAAACATGTCTGTGAAACTCGATGCTTCACCAATGATATTTTGTGCTTCACGCTCTATTAAAGTGCTTGAAGACTTCAAGAATATAAGCCAATGAAAGCACTAATACTTGTGCTTAAACACTTCCTCAAATGCTTGCAGATGTGCTTGAAGTATTAGACCCAGTCAATGCCCTGTCCACCAACTACAGATCTAAAATCCACATTTGCACAAAACTGATACCTCCTTCATAGTTATGCACCTTCAAGATACTGCACAAGACAGCTGTATGAAGACATAACCATGTAAATGGACCAGGACTACTCTTATCTGGACCAGGACTACTCTGATCTGGACCAGGACTACTCTGATCTGGACCAGGGCTACTCTGATGATCTGGACCAGGACTACTCTGCTAAGAAACACTTGAAAAGTAACCAATTCTCTCACTGCTGTTGCATCACTTTGCGAAATGAATATTCAATCCCCGCCCCCCTCCGTACTCCGCCCACTTCCCTTTCCATTTACACAACTCCCTGCCATATTTCCATAATCCCCTAAAACAGTTTCCCCTTTCCTCACGAGGTGTGGTACTTTACCAACAGTGAGAACAAGAGTAATCCCTTAGCACAGTGTCCTAGTCAAATGGTAGGACATGGCAGGACATGGCAGGACATGGCAGGACATGCAAGAGAATGTCCATACAAATGCCAGCGCACAGACTCGCTAATGTTCCACCATCAATCAGGCAGAGATCTCGGAATGCGATACTTTTACACGGGCTTGTATATGCTATTACTCGTACCAATTCTCACGACACGACAGCTATTAACAAACACGGGTTAAGAATTACTTGGATATTCAGATGAGGTGACTCCTACACAGGGTACAAAGTGCAAATTGATACCAAATGAGCCGTAATGGTATCTACTGGACAGCAATTGGAGACGCCTGTACCTGCCTTATCATTACAGCACTATGCAGGGGGGAAATAAATAAATAAATAAATAAATAAATAAATAAATAAATAAATCAGTAATAAATAAAATAAAGAAAAATAATTAAAGAAAAATAAAATTCAAACTACAACAACCCAATGACTAGTACACATACACATTAACAACCAGCAATGTTTGAAGGAGGTGACCACAAACCATGAGAGAGAACACTAAGCCATAGTGATTCTGCAATTTCATTAGTAGCTATAGATACCTGTCGTCCCAGAAACCTTCCGTATCAGATGCGGTGAAACAGCTGTAAGGAGACGGGATGGATACCGGAGCATTTAGCATCTAATTTTAAATTCATCAACCAGGAGTGTACCAATCAATGGACTGTAGTAAATGACAATGTAATAACTTGAGAATAAAAGTACACTCAATCCCGTCTTATCCGAATGCCAGCTATTACGGGCATGCCTCTTTACTGGGCACAAGTTAGCCACTTATTAATCAATTCTTACATCTGATTGTGCTAATTTGATGACCATTACCGACCACGGCAAGGTTAAAAAAAAAAAAAAAAAAAAAAAAAAAAAAAAAAAAAAAAAAATTATTGAAAAAGGAAAAGGTTGGTTTAGTAGTTGGAGAAAACTATGTCTTTCCCTGAGTAACTGGCATTTCTGAGATACAGAGACCTTCAGGTCCCAAGGTGCCCGGATAAGAGGGGACTGAGTGTACATATCAAAGAAATGAAATCCTAAATGCTCAGGTCTCCATCCTGCATCATCACAGCTGTTAGCTCACAGAGTATGACGTGCATATATACACTCCATTACACATAATGCTCTTGCTGCTGTGAAACATTATCTTCCTTTTTCAACCTTGATTCCCACTTTGGCAATTACCATGGTGAAATTATCACTATTGAAAGAAAGGGGAAAAAAAGAAGGAAAAAAAAAAGAAGACGGAAACAACAACAACAACAAAAAACCCAACAACAAACAAGAAAACCAACAACAAACAAGAAAACCAACAACAAAACAACCACAACATCAAAAAAAAACAAAAAAACATGTTACTAGCTCCTACAAGGTGGAACATGTTTCAAGCCACACCTTCAGGAAGTCTCATTTAAGAAACATGTTACATGCATGGAGGGAGACACTGTTCTCATATGTGACATGTGCAGCAACTAAGACCAACTGATCTGTGTTTATCAAGGCTGGATGACTAGACTGGGTCCAAGAATTTAATCTCATCATGAATTGGAGACAAGAGTTCGGAGATTGGTAATGAGATCCAGTGTAAAGGGCAAGGAAGAACATTAACCAAACTTATCAGGAATTTGAATATAATATTACCACTGGTTGCCACGCAACAGGTATCACCTTCTGCAATGTCTGGCTCTCTGAAGAGATAGAGTTTGTAAGAGTTATAAATAGTTACATCATAATGGAGGAATTATGGCATGAGGAGGGAAACATGCTCCAATAGAATGCAGCGGTTAAGAAGGACTCATTGCCAAGAAAAACAACAACAACAACAACAATAATACATTAGATGTATTCTCTCTCTTTCACAGGCTTTTTTAAAAAACAATACAGAATTAAAAAATATTTGGTCGCCACTGGGAATCGAACCCAGGACCGCTTGTATAGCGCACAAGCGCTCTGCCACTGAGCTACGACAACCAGCCGGCAAACAAACACTCTGATACTGTTAAGAGGTTCTGCTATGCTACACTCTCAACATACCAATAGGATTTTTCTTATTATCAAAGATTCTTTTTTTCTGTGGATTTTTTTAATTTTATTAATCCGCTAATTTTTCTCTTCACAATTTCTTTCTCAGCCTTCTTTTACTCATTAGATGTAGTCTCTCTCTTTCACTGGCTATTTTTTTTTGTAATACAGAATTTAAAAATGCTTGGTCACCACTGGGAATCGAACCCAGAAATAACAATCCAATAACAAGTCAACACAGTTCAATGAAGATGGTTGTACTGTATAGTCCAGGAAATATACTCATGACAAAAATGGGAAAACAACAACAACAACAACAACAACAACAACAACAACAACATAACAAATGTACTAAAATTGCTTACAAGTGATTAATAAAAGAATCAATTTTTGGGTTGAAAATAACAACAACGCAATAATAATAATAATAATAATAATAATAATAATAATAATAACTACAACAATAATAATATAATGATAATAACAGTTTTCTCTCAGTATACAGCTCATAAATTCCTATCTGAAACTTTATACAACATTTCTGAAGAGGTAAGAGTTGTAGACAGAGTCACATATTATTATCAACTTAAACAAAGCAAGCTTAATAAATCCAGATGATAACAGAAAAAAAGTAACTACAATACAGACATAGGTTTGGAGTCTTCCTGGATGCTGTCTGTCTGTCTGTGCCTTTATGTACGCGCCTCCTTGCAGGATTTATCAAACACGGGCATGAACCGACAATTATCTTGCTATTTTATAAACCATCACACCTTAGTAACCCCTGAGGAGGACTTCAACCAGAAGTTGAAACATCGCCTTAAAGTTATAATATAGGAAACGACAATATAATGAATTATGAAAACGTAGAAATCATTTTAGGATATTAATTGACTTAAACTCCCACATTTACTGCCCATCAGTGACCACTGACTGGACGGAAGCAACAGAAATCTGCACATAAGTTGCTTCTTGTAAAAAAGTGCACTTAGATATGAACAATCCAGACACAACACTAGGTGGCCACTGCAGTCTCTGTGTGGGTGAGAACCACCAGTTTCCCTGAAACTGGTTATTTAGTCTAACTGCTCATTAGCCATGTGAGTAGTTTTCACTAATTTAAATAATGAATTATCAAAGAGAGTGTATTAAAGCTTGACACACCCTTACCCATAAGATCATTATACAAGTTTCACTAAGCCAGCTGAGTTTCCCATTGTGTTATCGTGTTTAATAACATTTCACCATCTTTGCAATCACAGACTGGCATTCAATACAATATTAGGTAAAGTATCAGCCAAATCAGTTTCCTAGGTAAGGTATCATCACCAATGATGACCACAATTGAGCCACTAAACTGGTGGGCAGTAAATTCATCTACACCTTACCTAGTACTAATGTGAGTTACAAAATCATGTGGAGTGTTTGCATGTATGAAAGCAATAGCTGATTATTGCACGAAATATCTAGCAAATTCAGCACCTTACTTCTAGTAACAAGCCTAGCATCCTTCATATGACTAGCCTAGGATAACACAGCATCCTTCATACGACTAGCCTAGGATAACACAGCATCCTTCATACGACTAGCCTAGGATAACACAGCATCCTTCATATGACTAGCCTAGGATAACACTACATCCTTCATATGACTAGCCTAGGATAACACAGCATCCTTCATATGACTAGCCTAGGATAACACTACATCCTTCATACGACTAGCCTAGGATAACACAGCATCCTTCATACGACTAGCCTAGGATAACACAGCATCCTTCATATGACTAGCCTAGGATAACACAGCATCCTCCATATGACTAGCCTAGGATAACACTACATCCTCCATATGACTAGCCTAGGATAACACAGCATCCTTCATATGACTAGCCTAGGATAACACTACATCCTTCATACGACTAGCCTAGGATAACACAGCATCCTTCATATGACTAGCCTAGGATAACACAGCATCCTTCATATGACTAGCCTAGGATAACACTACATCCTTCATATGACTAGCCTAGGATAACACAGCATCCTTCATATGACTAGCCTAGGATAACACTACATCCTTCATATGACTAGCCTAGGATAACACAGCATCCTTCATACGACTAGCCTAGGATAACACAGCATCCTTCATATGACTAGCCTAGGATAACACAGCATCCTCCATATGACTAGCCTAGGATAACACTACATCCTCCATATGACTAGCCTAGGATAACACAGCATCCTTCATATGACTAGCCTAGGATAACACAGCATCCTCCATATGACTAGCCTAGGATAACACTACATCCTCCATACGACTAGCCTAGGATAACACAACATCCTTCATATGACAGTGACTAGCCCTAGGCAATATTATGATCGACACAGAGGCAAGAATAGCACGCCTGTCAAGATCATGCAATTTAATTAAAGTCACAGGATCCTTGTAGATTACACATGTTGTACCCAACACGATAAAGTTCCACACGCATGACTTGGAGAGCTAGCTACACACACACACACACACACACATACTCCCCTCTGTACAACCGACCAACTAATTGACTGGCTGACTACTCACCATTACGAACACAGACTTGTAGCCTATCTTCTTGTCTCTGAAGATATTCACTATCAGAGTCAGCACTATGACACCTACACACACACACACACACACACACACATTAAAGAAGACGTCACATTTTGTATTTCAGTTGTAGCATTGTTTCCAAGTAATCTTATACTGTCACTGCTATTCTGTGCACACATGACTATGGAGTCAGTTACTGAAGTAGAACCATCACTAAATCTGTCACAGTTAGAATCTGGTACTTTATTATTCCCTTAATATTAAATAATATATATTTATATATATATATAGCCTATTATTAACTATTTATTATATTTGTATTATATATGTATGTATATATAATACTTATAGCACGAGTCAGAGTACAATATGGGAAAATATTTTACGAGCACGCAAAATATTTTCACGAGCCAAAGGCGAGTGAAAATGTGGCGTGAGAGTAAAATATCATTCCCATATTGTACGACGAGTGTGATAAGTGATTTATTGCTTCTTTGAAATTTTTCTCAACCGGTTACAATAAAATTTTCATTGATTTTACTCGCTACGCGCGCGCTACAAGGAGCGTACAATATAAACCGTACAATATGGGAGAATACAGAACGCTCGCGTGATGCGGAAATATTCAAGTAAAAATATCAAAGCTGCAATAAATATATATATATTACAGAGAGTTGTGTCCAATTGTGTATACTATAACTCACCGATGGGTCTGTATATAGTTGCAAACACGATAGTCCACAGAGAGAGACCAGTGTCCCACTTGTGAACACTAGTGTCATACAGGGACACTCCAAGGAACAGGAAGATGATCATCTCACTCACATTGCTACACACACACACACACACACACACACACACACACACACACACACGTACCTAAGTATAATACTCATAGTGAGGAACATTATCAAATTGTTCGTCACATCAATCGATGCACTCTATGCCTCTCTCTCTGTACCAACAATCTTATACATACCCCTACTCACCTCACTAGCTTGAGTGCACTGATGTCCCCGTACCAATTACTCACAAGTGCATGGATGACCCTGTACCAACCACTGGTTCACCTAACTGTTGAGTGTTCTGATGACCCTGTACCAACCACTGATTCAACTAACTATTGATGACCCTGTACCAACAACTTCCTCCCAACTACCAGTGCCACACTTCATCACCCATGATAATCCTGTACCAACACACTGACGACCATTACCAACTACACTCTCGCCTAACTACCTTGATGACTTTGTACCACTCAGTGTGACAGTGCACTGATGAACCCTGTACCAACTACTTACCTGACAACCTTGAGTGCGTATTTGGTTGTTGTGGAGGACTTCCTAGATAAGTTAGCTTCAGTATAGTGCCTCATCACCATGGCACAGAATATAAGACTAAACAAACACACGCACACACACACACAATAAAATTATTGACATTTCCTTCCTCACAAGGAGTCAGAACTTGTGATGATACTAACCTTACAATCCCAGAGAACTCAAACATGTCTGCCAGAATGTAGGACAGATAACCCATCACAAAGATGATCATTGGCTCAAGAACTGCAGTAGACAACAACAACAACAACAACAACAATAATAACAACAACAACAACAAAGTTAGAAAAACAGGTAATAAATCACCTCGAGCTAAAGTGAGCATTGGACTAAAATGCTATAGCATTCTTTGTTGGGAAATTGGAGTAGTTAGCTATTGCAAATAAGTCTTGACTTAGAATAGCTATATAGCATGTGAGTTCAACACATAAACACACACACACCTCATTCCAACCTCATACATACATATGTGACACTACATGACAGCATACCACATGCCACACCCACCATGTGTCACACCCACTACATGCCTCACCCACCATGCACATGAGCTGAGAAACGTGTCATGAAAGATGCTGCCATGCCAACCAGCACACCAATCACCAGGCTGGCCAGGACTACCACGAAGAATTGAGCCACGCCCAGGAAAGCCTTAACACACACATTCATACAGAATACAACAATACAAATATGCACACTGCCAATACACCAACAAAAGAAAGGGAATTTCTGCACAGCTGGTGAGTGAGAGTCTAACAGTGAGAAGGATGTCTTATATATTCCATTCACAACCACACGTTCATCTTCTGTGGGAAGTTAAAGAAAGAACTGACTATCGGCTACAAATAAACTATTCAATAAACTGTTGTAAGTGGTTAGAATCTATACACTCCTGACAGTGTATGGCTTCACTTCTCTACTTAGCAACTATAATATAAATCTGAAAACAACAACAACTACAAAAAAAAACAACCAAGGTATTTACTACAATGAAAAATGAAAGAAAAAACAACAACAAAAAAAAACAAAAAAAAACTTAACAGAAACAACAAAACATCAACAGCTAAAGACACAACGAAATTCACCCATACACACACACAATTGCTGATTGTGCAGAATAATAGCACCTGTTGTCACAACACAACATCAACAGATGATAACACAATCTTCAGGAGGACAGTTGATAATACACAACATGTGTGTGTGTGTGTGTGCGTGTGTGTGACTCACTGCCTCCACGGTAACATGTCTCTGGTCTTCTTCTAGACTTGGATCAAATGGAATGTTAGAAAAAGCTCCCAGAACTTTGAACAGTACAATAGTCACAGCATCTGTTCAACAACACACACACACACACACACACACACACACACACACACACACACACACACAGAGTTACAGTACAATTTGATGTTCAGTTCAGCATGCGAATAAGATGACGATGTACATTAAACTACAGTTATGTTACTGATGATCACTACCCAATACTATCAACTCCTAAAAAGATCTATTACTACCCTAGCCTCAATAACTATTATAACTAGTGATGTGCTTGAGCACAAATGGCGAGCGAGCCTAAAGACTATACTATTTTTATATGAATGATTTTGACTTCTAACACTGAAGCTACTGAAAATAAGGTCCAGTTTTTTTATTTAGCATACAGGGTAAAGGGATTTCAGTGCCATAGTAACAACTCTCTGCAACTGCTTGGAAGGAAAACAACAACAACAAAACAATACACGTTATTTAAAAGTTTTCTTTGTGATATTTTTTAGCTAAGTAGTGGTTGTAACACACAATGCTTTGACACAACTGGACATGCACCTACACAGACTTACCTTCGCAGTAGTATAGTGGACAATGTATTTTCAAGTAAATACTGTTGCGCAAGGCTTATAGCCATGACAAAGAGCGCATTGACTTACCAGCGCTACTAAGGATTCTCAGAGCTCGTTAATTGAAAAATACTGGAACTGTGAACGCTTTACCTAACTTACGTAATTAAAAGCGCGGGCGAAAACAGAGGTCTCACGTACCCCATAAACAGATAAATAAATAAATATAGCGAAATCTCGATTGCGTTACCCCTGAGAGTGTCTCGCTCGCTTCGCTCGCTCGCCAATAAACATCCCCGATTTTTTCATTTTTACCCCTGTAAGTGTCTCGCTCGCTACGCTCGCTCGCCAATTACTTGGCGTCTGCTGGAAACGACGCCAGTGTGTCTAGTTATTTTACAATACGGATTAAAAATGTTAGCAGTACGATTACTGATGCACTCAATAAGGATTTTTAAAAAGAATCGGAGAAACTTACTTTTACTTTGGCTGTTTATCTCTAGTGGAACTCCCACAAGAGATTCTGGAATAGAAATCGGTGACAAAATCAATGGCGATGTTGGGAAAGGTAAGAGCTATGTATTTGACTAGTGTTTGTTATGTTTAGCCATAGCTATTGAATATAATTAAATGTGTATACAACAATTTATTTATTACATTACAAGTAGAACTTTCCATGTTAGCAAAACAAACAATGTATGTATGTACAAGTTTTATTAAGTTTTCGTATTTGTCTACTGCTTATTCTTAGGCTGCATAGCTAGCATGTATTATTATAGCCCAATTGATAGCCGGTTGATAAAAAGCCACATTTTAAATTATTTGTTTAGACTATTTTTTTCATGCCACGGAAGATAACTATTACAGACTGGTAGAACCTGCAAGGGATATTTATTCAAATTATACATATGAAGAGAACATTCTTCAGCCAGATACTTCACAATGTCCTCCTCACTTATGGAAGCTTGATGTAAGTTGACATAAGAAATGTCTCCTATGTCTTTACTAAACTGTAATAATAATTTTATTGGTGTTATAAAAACCTACCCTTGGCAGAATAGCGTTTTGTAGATGGTGTTTAGATGTCTTATTTATGCAACAAGTCTTTATTTAAATTTACTATCTATACACTTTACATTACCATTATATTTAAAATCTTAGAATGTTACGACTCTTCATTCACAATCTAAGAATGTGTCACAGAAATTAAATGTGAAATTTGTACCTGCTACGGATCCTATGAAGAATGTGAGTACTACACGTGTAGATCAAACTGTAATATTCATATATTATTTCTTAAGTTGCAGACTCTCGATTTTTGTTCAGTTGTGATGACTTTGATGCTTCTCCTAATTGTTATGTTTACCAATGGCATTGTGAGAGTATGTATCATAAGATCAACTCTAATGAAAGGTTAGTCTTAACTTAGATATAGCTACTGAGCGACTGAAAGTTGAGTTCATTAACAATAATGGGCAAGTTAATGTGACAGAAGTATTGCATGGAAAATAAGGAGTCATCTTATGCAATGTCTTTTTCTTCTAATTTCAAACACTTAGTCTGTAGTCTTATCAAAGATTATTTGTCAATTGTTTTTTGTACTAACTTAAGTAGTTTATTTTCAGAAATTGATCATACAGAATTTCTTATGTCTCAGTAGTATATTATCACCGATCATGTACTACATAGGGGCACAATACTTCAGTCCAATATCTGAGTGTTTTTATTATGCTTGCAAGCCAAGATTGTTAATATTACAATTCTAGGGGCAACTGCCAACAAGAAAGACCAAACTGAAAAAGATGAAGAAATATTACTAGTGAGAAGAAGTCCAAATGGCAAAGACACTAGAGTAAGTTTTAACTTTTCAATATAAAATATGCTCACCATTTCGAATGGCTTGCAGCCACTATTAAGTTGTTTTTTTTTTTCAATTAGAATACTACAGTTAATCAAGGAGATCCATTCATACATACAATTGTGATGAACTTGAACACAAACCAGAAGAATAGTAAGTATTTAGTAGTAAAAATAAGTGGTAGTAGTGATTTGTCAGGAACTATTTGTATTGCCCAATTGGATTATAACTTAGAATAATTATTCAAATTTAGAAAATGTAACTACAAGAAATTGCGATTTTAAAACGCTATCTAGTAGCTATAGTTATTCCTATTAACTTCCATTTGATTTCAATTACAAGTATAGCAAAAAGTATTCTATAAATCAGCATACCTGTGAAAGTGACTGAACAACTTTGTTGTGGGCGATGTTTGATGATGTGCTTCATTATGTTTTGCGTTTAGGTGGAATTAATGTTAAGAAAGAGGTGGATAAAGAATTTAGTAACAATCAGAGGCTTGTAAGGGATTGCGATGATGACTCAGCAGATTTGAAGCAATGGAAACAAAAAGGTATACATTGTTCACTTGTACTCTAAAATGATTGTTATTAGCTAGAGAGTTGAGTTAATTGAGTAGAATTGAAGTAAACACAATAGTTTGATGACACATCACAGACTTAAAATCACAAACAATTATTTGTTATTCGGTTGAACTATCCATAGAATGGTGGATGCATGCATTAGTTCACAGTGCACATGCGCGAGAAAATTTCATAGTGGTTGTGTGAATCAGTCAGTCAGTCTGTATCCATCTGACAGTCTGCCTGTCAGTCAGCAAGTCTGTCTGTCTGTCTGTATGTCTATCTGTCTGGCTGTCAAGTTTAAAGAACTTACACAGAATGATGGTTGAAGTCTTTCTTCTATTGTGCTAATTTATGAGAAAGCATGAAGCAATTGGCTTTTCCTTAAGAAATATATTTTGTCAATAATGCCCCCTATTGTCACGTAATCACGTGAGCCAATATTTTCCTTTTACCCAAGGTAGAATTACTTCATATACTAATTGAAATTGAAGTTTTGTGATAAATCTTCTAGTAAGTGTCCATTGCTTGCTTAACTTCTTTTATGAAGACTGCATTTCATTCCATGAGCTTTATGGAAGCCTAACTAGTGTAGAGTAGCACTTAGAGTTCACTCTTCTGGTTCTTCATTGCATTTGAAGTGTTTCAAATTATAAAAATGAACAACTTAAACACTTCATTTCTATGGAGTTTTTTTGTACTTTTGTAGCTATGTTAACGCCATTTTATAATTCTCTAGGTAATTTGCAATATCATGGTAGAAAGGTTGATAAAGAAGGCCAAGTAATACCTGAAAAGGATGAAGAAATATCGCCGATGAGAAGCAGTCTAGATAGCAAAGCTGCCAGAGTAAGTGTTTAACTTTCCATTTAGAATGACTTTGTAGTTCAAAATGATTAGCAGCAACTATTTATATATCTTTAATACAATTAGACTATTTCAGCTGATAGTGAAGATTCAAGTGAGCATATAAGTGTGAGGAACTTGAATACCAACAAGAAGAATTGTAAGTATACATGTAGTACATATTTATCTACACCATTAAATTAGGTTGTCTATGAATATAACAGATCACACTTAAGTCTAACTAACTTACTTATAGGTTCAAAATTGTGCAATAATACTTTTTGAGTTTTTTGTTTTTTCAAGTTGCAAAAGTGTTGGCAAATAATTACGATGGTATTAAAATCCCTTTACCAGAAGTAATTTTAAATAGTTGTCCTTTTGTTTTAGTAGATGTGATTGTTGTAAAACCCTACTTATTATTCAGATAGTCTGATTGTCGTACTTATTACATAAGTTAAAGTGTGATGTGGAGAAATATTTCATGAGCAGCCTAATTTATTTTCATGAGCCAAAGGGAGTGAAAATAAAGACTGAGAGTGAAAATCTAGCCATATCACTCTGACAGAGTGTAATAATTGGTTTAATCCACACTAGATATCTTCACTGAAGCAGTTTGTTGGCAACTCTAGTTGTAAAATTGGCTGTAAACTCACTAGAGGTTCTCCACACCCCAATCTGATATTTAGCTGGCAGTTAGGCTCCACTAGAGTAAATGTAGTTGTAGAAATCTTGAAAACAGGTATGCCAGGCCAGGCCAGGCCTGGTTGCTAAAACTACTCTGGTAATGGGCTTGAGCAATGCAGCCTTGAGATAACACTATGTGATAACTTGAGTTTATACTCATGGGTCACATTCCTAAAGATAACATTGTGAAGATATCTAGAGTGGAATAAATTGAAATATTGTGTGAGAAAGCTAATTTGTGTTGATGAGTCACAAGCAGTGAAAATACACCTGACATTGACATTTTTGCATATCATTCTGACAGAGTGTAAAAGTGATTTATTCCAGATATCTAGTGCAGTAGATTGTACTAGGGGTTTGTAACTTGTGGTATCAAGTTAACTGTAAAATTCTAAGTGTTAACTCAGAAAGGTTCCCAACACCCCTATCTTACATTGTAAACAGCTGTTTTTACTAAATTTGAGTAGGTTACCTGAGGGTAGTAGTAAAAGCACTGGTATGCTAGTGTACTTGAAGGTAATGAGCTTGTGCAATACAGAATGTTGTTTAGTACCTACAAATAACACAGGAAAGATACCTAGCATTGAATAAACTTCAAATAAAGTGTATGTGTTATAGGTCCAATAAATGTTATAGAAGTTGGCAAGGACTCAAGTGACCTACAGAAACATGTAATGGATGACAATGACTTAGCAGATCTGAAATTAAGGGCACAGGAAGGTATTTATAATTGATTTGTACGTATTGTGTTGTCTGTGAGCAAGACATAACTTCAACACAGATTTTTGAGTTATAGATAGAATGCACATTTAGGTTTAAATTTTTCTAAATACATTGAAGATCAGTTTGCTTTGACTAAACCTGATAACGAATCAAAGGCTGAAAAAACTTAGCCCATGATATCTTTGAGGAAAGGTAACAAATGTAATTTCAATATTTTCATAAACATGCAGATCATAAATTTTGAGATTTCTACACACTGTAATGTCATATCTTTAGCATAATTGGGAGGCTTAAAAAGAGAACAACTTAGCTGTGGATTAATGAATGCACATTTTATTGAATAATTTATTTCAAACACTGTTCTATTGTCTTTACTTTTCATTGACCAAAAATGATGTTTCAATGTTATATGTATCAGTAAGTGGCTCAAACACATAATAGATTTGAGGTATTTTGCCATACAAAATATGGCTGAAAATATTTATACCCACTAAGTTATAAATATCACAAATCAAATTGTAGCATAAATTACTTCTTAATGTGTTTCATATAATAGGCACATATTTCAGTTTTATTTTGGACTTTTTTCTTTCCCTGCAAGCTAACATTGTTCTTACAATTCTCTAGGTTTTGTACCATATCCAGGTGCACAAGCAGACATGAAAGGCCAATTAATAACTGAAAAGGATGAAGAAATATTGCAACTGAGAAGCATTCTAGATAGCAAAGAAGCCAGAGTTAGTTTTAACTGATTAACTTGTAATAATACCTTGTAGTCAACAATAATTTGCAGTAATATTAGTATAGCTATATCTTTTACACATTTAGACTACTACAGTGTGTCATAAAGATTCATGGAAGCATCCAAGTGTGTGTAACTTTGATAGAGACAAGATGAACAGTAAGTATATATGTAGTACAAAATCAGGTTTAGAATACATTGTGCACTGTACTTTATCTGTGTTTTAGGTCCAATCAATGCTACTGAACAAGTTGATAATGAATCTAGTGATAGTCAGACATGCATAAGGGACTACAATGAATCAGCTAATTTGAAACTAAAGACACAGGAAGGTAATTATTAGTGACTTGTGCTTATAAATGATTGTGAGCAAAACCTAGCTTTCACACAATAGTTTGATATACACATCATCATGGAATGAATATTGTTGTTAATAATAGCCTGATAAACAATATCATGGGAGTAATATTCATTTCATTTGTGGTGCTTTGTTTTTCTCTGAACATCCCATAGCTTAGTAGTTATTTATAGGATATACATATGAATTGATCAAACTATTGTGAGACACATAAATTACACACTATTGCTATTCCATAGTATAAAACACTTTAATTACTGGTCCATTATTGCCAGCTTTAAACAATTACTGGACTAATGATTATTACAATTGCTTTTATTCTCTTATATACAACAAGACTGACCAAATAGTTTGACATATAAATAGAGTGTTTCAAAGAACAAACTTCTATTACATTTTATTTTACCGATCAATGTTTGATGAGCGAGCGACGCAACTAGACACTATCAGGGGTAACACAATTGAAAAATGGGGAGATTAGTTCAATTATATACGTATATGGATGGACGTATGATATAATGGTAACTCAGATATTCTGAATGCAATATTAGAGACTACAGACAATACCAGTACTCGGGAATAAAGAAGTTCTGTATTTGTTAGCTAAAGTGTGGTCACAACGGCTATATACTTAAAGTTTTAGAAACGGACTGATATTTTCTTTTGCAGTATTTCATTTGTATACAGGCTTGCTCACCATTTGTGCTCAAGCACATCGCTAGTACTGGTCAATAAAGAGATAAAACCCAAGATTATACAAGTATAGTTATTGCCAGATCTACCAAAACGGATAGATATGATGAAATTGAATCTGACTGTAAAATTCACTCAACTTAATTAATTGTTGCAACATGTACTTAACAATTTGCTTGCAATTAGACTATGTCTATTGAACTTCCCGCTAAATTTAATATTATGAGTAAATTTAAATAAATTTTAAGACTCATAAACTTCCTGCTAAATTCAATATTAAGAGTAAATTTAATTAAATTTCAAAATCCTTCTAATCATTATATCTTTACCATAAATAGAAGATTTGATGGGCTTAGAAATAATTGTCATCGACATTTTATTTACTTACTTTATCTTGAAGTAGGGAGAAAAAAAAAAGAAAATTAGCATTTTTTCAACATTTTCATGAGGATACTAAATAGAGTACACATAATCAACCACGCTTATAATCAAATTCTTGTGTTGAAGACTTCTAAATTGTCACTATAATTTTTTAAGACTCATAAATTTTCTCTATAGCTATCGTGGGCATAAAAATTTCTAATAATTAATGCATTTTCTTTCAGTTATTCACTGTGGTACTCATTTATGTAGGTGCATCCTGTGTTGTGCCAGACGTTCATGCAACTGGTCCTAATGTTGTTCATAGCCATCCTTTACAAAGCTCAGAGCCCTTTCTAGATGAATTACGAGATTGCCAATTGCAACTGAAGAAGGAAAAAGGTATGCATAGGATAGATATAAATGTAAAATTGGAATGTATTTTAATTACAAGTGATATGTTAATTGATGGAAAGTATTAGAACATTGCAGGATTATAATAATGTAATTTTGAGATATTTTGTTTTGTATAAGTTTTTTATTACTAGGGTTTAATACGAGATATTTGTAGGGAGCAGAAATTTTGAGGGTAAAAGTTAAGTGACTTTTTTGTTTGTTTGCAAAGAATCCGATGAGCTATGCATAAAAGAAAAGCTATTGCCACAACTGTTGTTTTTTTTAAAAAGAAGAAATCAAGTAATTAAAGTCACTAAGGAAAGCATACCTGTAGCCAGGGGGGGTTCGAGGGGTTTGGTCGAATCCCCTTTTAGAGTGACCGTAACTAAATATTTTAGCCACACCACACATATAACTTCTGGAATATCTTCTTCTGTTCGACCGTGCTGAACCAGCATTTAATTCTCTGCTGTTTCCCTAGATGTACTTCATGCTATGCATGTGGATGGTCCAAGTGGCCTAATAAAAATTCAGCTACTTGACTACAAATATTTGATCTTACATCGGCATGAGTCAAGGTTGCTACTTTACATCTATTCTTTATAAAGTGTAACATAATGCACTTATTAATTAGTAAGAGTAGTAGCATGGGTAAGCGTATTATTCAATATTAATAGCACAAGCAACGGAATTTTTTCAACAGATTAGAAGGTGAGTCATCGGGTAGTATCTGAGAAAGTTAATTCTGAAATACATAGATAGTGAGTGCACTATATAGTGTGGCTACACTGCAAATGATTAAAAAAAGCTGGCTAACTATTAGCGAGTGATAACACGGGTAACATGTGCTATTAGGGATCGGTAGCGCTCGTAAAGCTATTGAAATAGAACTCCGATTTGCCTCGTGTTTTTTAACCACGTTGTTCATGCCATTAATCTCTATTAGCACAAAAACTGCACGAGACTACTGTAAACCAACAACCATTTACAGAGTTGCTACTGTGTACAGTGCAGTCACTATCTATGTACTTCAGGATAAACTTTCTCTTGAACTTTGCTTTTAACCAATGGCTCCTCCTAATCTGTTGAAAAAATTCAGTCTAATACGGGTAGAGCTTCTGCGCTAAAGAATGACATTGTCTGCAACTACAAACTACAACTGTACATTTTCAAGGCTAGAGCTGCATACTTTCGTACCTGCTCTTACTATTTGTCCAGTGCTATTTCAATTAGTTAGAGTGATTTTTCTAATACATTTTGAATGGGAAGTTTACACACTGTACTATTAAATAACTTGCAGTACGAAAAAGGCGTATTAATAATATTGCACTGTTTATATACAGCTAATCATAGTAGTTAGTAGCAGCATGGAGAATAATACCGCTTTTCTCTTGTATATCAACAATGTTGAAGTAAAATACATAGAACAAATGATACACTTTAATGCAGTTACCTTTTGTTTTATTTTTTAATATTGTAGAATAATTAGCGAGAAAAAAAAGTAGGTGTGGCTTTTTGCGTCTTCAAAATCCGAACCCCCAATGTAAACTTCTAGCTACTAGCCTGGAAAGTACCAGAGTTTTAAGAGGTCTTAGAAGAACTGAAAATTTCTGCCATTTCAGTGGAAGCTTTCAGACAGGGTAACTAAGTGAGACCTTGCTTCAATTAGGTTTAGCTGCAGCTGAGAGATTTAATAAATTCCGATAATGAAATCAAATAGCAGGATATAACTTAGCATGTATAAAAGAATTGCAATTGAAGGTTGCAATAAACATAAGAAATAGTTGTACTGAATTATAATACAAATTCATGCAGAGTAAACACTGGATTCTGCTTTAATGTTTAGTGCAATAGTCATTTTTTGTTATTATAATAATGTAGCTGATTGAAACAATTACAATAGCTACATTCTTTGGGAGAAGGAAGTTTAGCTTGAGGTGGGAAATTCCAAGTTTTCCACTCCCCTTCTTTGTGGAACCCTGATTAGTCAATAGCTAGCTTAGGTAGCTCAGTCATTAATGCAAGTGAGCACATTGTTTTAGAATGTTTTTTTTATTTGCTTTCCAAATATACAGTTAGAGCATTAATAATATTAATAATTCAGAATTAGAAAGTTGAGTTAGTATATTTTACAATTTGTGTAAGTCCTTCTGTGAAGTGTAAAATATTATTATAGGAAATAAACTTATACCTATTTTTTTAATAAAACTGAATAATTTAATATCTATTTGTTATGTGTAGATCATTGTAAGAGACTTCAAGGGCAAGCTAATGCCAGCCAACAACAGCTTTTATTGGCCGCACAAACTAACAGTCGTTTCAGACAGATCAGAAGGTATACTAGAGCATATAATTTGTTCTAAAGTGTCAGCTACTGCATGTTGTATTTCTTAGGTCACCCCTCCAGATATTAAAACGTTTTTTCAAAAGAAACACACTAAATAAGTCAGAAGAATTAGAAATGGTCAATTTTTCAGAGGAAGACACTAAAATATCTGAATTTTCACTAGATAGATTTAAGGAACTAAAATCAAAAGAGTTTGTTGTTATTAATTATGCAGAAGCAGATACAGGAAACTCGATGCATTTACCTGGACGATCAAGAAGTGTGAAGAATTTGGACACAAACAAGAAGAATTGTAAGTATACATGTAGTACATAATTATCTACCACTTTAAATTAGTTTGTCTATAAATGTAAGTCTAACAAACTGACTTAGGTTCAAACCCTTGCAATAACACTTTTTTTTTTTCAAGTTGCAAAATGTTGGCGAATGGTTACTATGGTATTGCAAACCCTTTACCGGAAGTAATTTTAAATCATTGGCCATTATTATTTTAGTAGATGTGATTGCTGATAAATGATACTGGTTATTCAGATAGTCTGATGGCAGTACTTATTACATGAGTCAGAGTGTGATATGGTGAAAATTTTATGAGCAACCTAATTTATTTTCATGAGCCAAAGAGGAGCGAAAATTAAGCCTGAGAGTGAAATATCTAGCCATATCACTCTGACAGAGTGTAATAAGTGGTTTATTCCATACTACATATCTTCACTGAAGTAGTTTGTTGGTAACTCTAGGTGTAAAATGGGCTGTAAAACTTACTAGGGGCTCCCAACACCCCCAGCTGATATTTAGCAGCTGCTATAACCTGTCAGGGTAGGCTCCACTAGATAGAGTAAAGATATCTGTAAAACTCTGAAAACTGGTATGCCAGGCCAGACCAGGCCTGGTTGCTAAAACTACTCTGGTAATGGGCTAGAGCAATGCAGCCTTGAGATAATACTATGTGATAACTTGAGTTACTCAAGGGTCACATTCCTAAAGATAATATTGTGAAGTTATCAAGGGTGGAATAAATTGAAATATTTTGTGAGAAAGCTAATTTGTTTTGATGAGACAAAGCAGTAAAAATATGCCTGACATTGAAAATTTGCCATATGATTCTGACAGAGTGGTTTATTCCAGATATCTTCAGTGCAGTAGATTATACTAGCTGGTAACTTGTGGTATAAAGTTATATAACTGTAAAACTCTGAGTGTTAATTCACAAGGGTTCCCAACACCCCCAGCTTACATTGTATGCAGCTGTTTTTACTAGATTTGGGTTAGTCAACCCAGGGTACTGGTATGCTAGTATATTTGAAGGTAATGAGCTTGTGCAATACAGAATGTAGTTCAGTACTTACAAATAACACAGGGAAGATACCTAGCATTAAATAAACTTTAAATAAAATGTATTATAGGTAGAATCAATGTTATAGAAGTTGGCAAGGAATCTAGTGACCTACATGACTTATCAGATCTGCAATTAAGGTCACAGGAAGGTAATTATGAGTGATTTGTGCATATAAACAATATCTGTGAGCAAGACATAACTTCAACACATATTTTGAATTATAGATAGAATGCACAGAGATTTCTACACACAGTAATATGTCATATCTTTAGCATAATTGGGAGGCTTAAAAAGAGAACAAGTTAGCTTTGAACTAATGAATGTACATTTTATTGAATAATTTATTTCAAACCGGTTTTGGGAAAATCCGCCTAAACGCGGCAAACTATTTTTGTTCAGTATTTTTCCGGGTAAAGCCTTATGGGTCATTAAAAAAATTTTTTTTTTTTTTATGGCAGAAATGAATAGGCACCAGTTAGCTCTAGCTTATGACGCAGTTGTAAGCTCTGGCGAGCTCTATAACTCATACACTAGCCAGTTGGACTTGTGTATGGAGCGTTGCTATGAAATATTGCTGGGCTTTTCACTAACAGCTGGGAAAAAACTGTAGCTAACTAATTTACTTACTATTCTACATAATCCAAGTACTCACGCAATTCTCGCCATTATAGTTTCTCGACGAGCCTTGCATTAGGCCTTTTCGACTTCTTTCTATCCGCCTGTAACCGGTTTAGTCCGTAGTGTCCCGGAGACACGCGATAATAATATACGGATGCAAGGCACGCCACCTGACCTTAGCAACGCCTTTACCCGGCGTTTTTTCGAAATCAACAATAATAAGTTTAGCAAAAATACTGAAGTGTTGTAGTGCATAGGGTGAAGATGGCTTGTGCTACAGCTTCCTAATTAGGAGGATGGCATCCCAAGGCCCCCTGCAACTTACTGGTAGAATACATTAGAAAACTTTAGATGCCGCGTTTAGGTGGATTTTCCCAAAACCTGTCACATATGTAGTACAAAATCAGGTTTAGAATACAATTGTGCACTGTACTTTATCTGTGTTTATGCTAATGAACAAGTTGATAATGAATCTAGTGATAGTCAGACACACATAAGGGACTACAATGAATCAGCTAATTTGAAACTAAAGACACAGGAAGTTAATTGCTAGTGACTTGAGCTTATAAATGATTGTGAGCAAAACCTAGTTTTCACACAATAGTTTGATATACACATCATCATGGAAGGAATATTGAGAGCCTTATAAAGAACTTGATAAAGAATGTCATGGGAGTAATATTCATTTCATTTGTGGTGCTATTTTTGTCTGAACATTCCATAGTTTAGTAATTATTTATAGGATATACATATGAATTGATCAAACTAATGTGAGACACATAAATTACACACTATTATTAATCCAATGAATCAAGTTGGAGAAAGGTTTGAACAATTCAATATACTTTATAGGTCACCTTACTTCAACAAGAGAAGATAATAACAGATCAAGGAGCAACCTAAGCCAACTGATCTTGTCTACTAGTGAAGATATTGAAGGTAAATTGAATACTCTTTACAAAGTACAAATGAAAGCATTCTATTTTTAATGTTTCAGCAGATTGATATAAATAATAGCTCTGTCATTTTTGTAGCCTAATCCAATGGTTTGAAAGACAATCATGTCAAATGTGTCGGCTATTGTTAAGCTTCATTTCATTATTCTATAACAATTTAATTACTGGTCATTATTGCCAGCTTTAAACAATTACTGGAATAATGATAATCTCGAGATTGTATTATTTTATTGGTGTTAAAATAATTCACTGACTTTAATTTGTTTATCTTGAAGTAAGGAAAAAAAATGAAAATTAGCATTTTTTACATTTTTATGAGGATACCAAATGGAGCATATATATTGTATTCTTGTGTTGAAGACTTCTAAATTGTCAATATAATTTTTAAGACGTTCATGTATTTTTTCTATAGCTATTATGGACATAAAAATTTCAAATAATTAATGAATAATTTTCTTTCAATGATTCACTGTGGTACTCATTTATGTAGGTGCATTCTGTGTTGAGTCAGACATTCATGCAACTGATCCTAATGTTGTTCATAGCCATCCTTTACAAAGCTCAGAGCCCTATCTAGAAGAGTTACGAGATTGCCAATTGCTACTGAAGAATGAAAAAAGTATGCATGGGATAAATACAAATGTAAAATTGCAACGTATTTAAATTACAAGTGATATGTTAATAGATGGTTGGTAATAGAAAATTGCGAGAATATAATCATGTTGTTTTAAGATATTATTTTTGTCTCACATAAGTTTTGTAATACCAGAGTTTAATACAGGATATTTTTAGGGCGTTATTTTTAGGGGTTTGTTTGTAAAGAATCCAATTAGCTATGCATAAGAAAAACTTCTATAGCCAAAACTTTTTTTTCAAATACATAGTTCAAATAGAATAGAGATTAAGAAGTTAAAGTTACTAGGGAAAGTTCAAAGATTTAAGAGGTCTTAGAAGAACTGAAAAGTTCTGCCATTTCAGTGGAAGCTTTTAGAGTAAACACTGGATTGTGCATGCTTTAATGTTTACTGCAATGGTCATTTTTATTTATTATAATAGTGTGGCTGATTTAAACAATTACAATAGCTACATTCTTGGGGAGGGGGAAGTTTAGCTTGAGGTGACAAATTCCCCCTGATTAGCTAGCTTAGGTGGTCAGTCACACATGCAAGTGAGCACATTGTTTTCGAACATTTCTTTTATTTGCGTTCTTAATATACAGTTAAAGCATTAATAAGTATTAACAATTCAGAATTAGAAAGTTGAGTTAGCTTATTTTAAAATTTGTGTGAGCATGGCCTTCTGTGTAGTATTGTAAAATATTATGGGAAGTATATTTATTAGTATTTTTTTTTAAGAAAACAGAATATTTTAATAGCTATATGTTATGTGTAGATCATTGTAAGAGACTCCAAGACCAAGCTAATGCCAGGCAACAACAGCTTTTACTGGCCACACCTACTAACCATCGTTTCAGACCGATCAGAAGGTATACTAGAGCATATAATATTTGTTATAAAATGTCAGCTACTGTATGTTGTATTTCTTAGGTCACCTTTCCATATATTAAATCGTTTTTTCAAAAGAAACACACAAAATAAGTCAGAAGAATTTGAAATGATCAAATTTTTAGAGGAAGACACTAAAATCTCTGAACTTTCACTAGATAGAATGAGGGAACTAAAATCAGAAGAGTTTGTTGTTATTAATTATGCAGAAGCAGATACAGATAACTCGATGCATTTACCGGGACCATCAAAAGTTCATTTCAACGAATTTGATATGGTTGATTTTTCTGGAGAGAATACTGAAGTAGCCATTCACATTGAAACTTAACTAATTATTATTCTGATAAATATTCATAGTATTGTGTTTCTTGTATATAACCTATTAAAAAATTTTGAACTTTGTTCAATGTCTGTGATGTGAGAAGTCAGGGATTTGAATACACACACTAGGCATTACTATTTATAATTATTAATCAAACACAATACAGCATGGGGTGGATCTAAGATTTTCCAATTGGAGGCTCTTTTAAGACGTGAATACATTACAGTTTCTATTTACCTCCTACGAGAGTAAACTCACAGTGCTGATTAATGCATAAATTTTTTCAGCGTTACAATGTGACCTAATTGATGAACTACTAGGGAATGAAAAATATTACTACTAAAATGTCTAGAATAAGTGAATAAATATAAAGAAGAATAGATCAGTTTATCTTGTGGAAGCAATCTGCAGACAAATATTAGGGAAAAGCTCCGTATCACATGTTTGTAGAGCAGTGTACAGCCACCTCATAACATCAACTTGGTACAATTTTTGCCTACACCTTCACATTTCAGTAGGAATCAAAGAAGAATTATGTTAAGTCATCAGCAAAGAATGATGTTGCATAATCATATATGAGGGGTCAGTGAGTGTAGCAATTACAGAAGGTACTAAATTAATAAACTTTGCAGCTATCCTTTGAGTTCTATTGAATCAGTCATTCTTTCCCTATATTGAATCCGTCATTCTTCCCTAAATTGAATCCGTTATTCTTCCCTAAATTGAATCCGTTATTGTTCCCTAAATTGAATCCGTTATTGTTCCCTAAATTGAATCCGTTATTCTTTTGCTGAATTGAATTGTCTAGCTTATACTTCCTTCTATTTATTGGCATAATGTTGAGCTGTTCGTTTCCAATCTCTTACTGATCTACCTTTTACCTTTCCTGTACAAAATAGGGCTAAATGCCCTGCTCTATGGGACATTTAGCCCTATCCACTACAGGAATAATGGTGAAAGCATGAAACGTCCTAAATATGTTACTAAAGGAAATTCAAGTTTTTTTTCCCGTGACTCTTTAGCTATGCACATAATACATTAATTAAGAACTGAGTTTGTGGCCTAGCTATCTCTAATTATACATTCTTAGTCTTATGCTTACAATTAATAGAATTCTGAAAATTATTTATAATATGTGAATAACAGTGATACAAAAATTGATAATATTAAAATCGAGTACTTTAATATAGTGGGAGCTACTGTGGCAGTTGCATTAAGATTGTTCAATTAAAAAATTTGGTGTATTACAAAATTCATTTGAATTCATGGACATCTTCTGACATGAACTGTTGATTAATTATGAGCTTTCACAGAACGATGATATAAGACCTTTTATTGTGCCTATTTTTTGGGGGGCTGATTTGTTTTAGAAGAGGTGAAGTTCCAGCTTGTGTGGGTAATGTCACATCATAGTCACATGTGCAAACATAATATTCTGACTACCTGTGGTAGTTTAGTTTTATGTGATGGGTGAGTGTCCCTTCCTGTTTAGCTTCTTCTCTTATGAAGATGGCATTTACATCTACTGTTCATTGCCCCAGCTATATTATTGATACATAACAGACTTGTTCTTACTTGATAATCCATTTTGCATGTTCCAGTCAATAACAGAACACAATAATGGGAAAATTATGCACTACGCCATGTTTGAAATTTCTGCATGTCTCACACTGTAGGAAATGTACCTATGTAGGATAGATCCAAATTTAATAACTGTAGGATATGAAGGAAATTTCAGTTTTTGCATTGTGTTGTCACATCCTATTTATTTTAACACATTTCATAAGTGGCAACAGGTATTAGTGATCTAAATTAACAGAACATGTGTGTCTTGTGGGAAATAAATAACATTGCAATTAACTCTGAATTAATTAAATTATTGGTGAAATGATTTTCTTGCTGTGTTATTCCATAGTCTTGTTCTGTATTATTGTTTTGAGTTAAGAAGAGGTTGAACAGTATTTTTTACCTTAAATATATTCAACATAATGTATATGAAGTTCTGTTCATCCTCACCTTGACCTGTATGATTATTATTATAATACATGGAATAAAGATGGATTCCAATAGCAATATAATATATGGATTGATAATCATACAGATCAAGGTGAGGATGAACAGAACTTGAGCACAGTATCCTACAAACCCAATATACATTATGTTGGAGATATTGAAGGCAAAAAATACTGTTCAACCTCTTCTTAACTCAAAACAATGAACAATACAGGACAAGACTATGGAATAACAAGGCTAGAAGATCATATCACCGAGAATTCAATTATTTCAGAGTTGATTGAATTTTCTATTAAAAACATTGAAGGTAATTTTAGCAATAGATTTTTAACACAATGTCACATTATTATTAACATATGATACAGGCATGCAGTTCAAACAAGAAGAGCATCAAAATCCTAGTGATATGCCAACAAGGATTGAGTCATGCACATGAGATTGTTTAAATCATTTTAATTATTATTGTTGATGTTGCTGTGATGATCCCCTCATTAATTGGGTGAGAGAAGCAAGATTCTCACTAAAGGGTCTTAATTCAGATTTTGGTATAATATATTATTATATTTATGGCAAAGTTCATAGAGGTCAATGCATGTCCACCCACGGAAGTTGCATAACCATGTCTAAACAGGTCAAATCTTGGACTAAAAGTGACTAATATTCAGGCTGTTGCTTGACCTCACAGAGCAGATAGATAAGCCTTGCACTTGTAGGACTTCACTCTACAGCTGACTTCACTCTAGGTATTTCTGGCTGTGCCTAAATTGTGCATAAACCTCGCCTTCAATTAAGAATTTGAATATCAGAGTCGATAAAAGATCTAGCCCACAAGATTAAAATGAAAGGTGTTGGGTTGCTGGTATGGCCTACATTATGATCTTTTTAATGTATCTTCCCTGGTAGTATCTGCTGCCAACGTGAATTGTCAATGAAACAGAACAACAGAATAACAGTTTACCTTCACTGCATTATAAAAGTCAGTTGCCAAGTGTGAAGTACCAGCACAAGAAAACTTTATTGGAAATAATAAGAATAATAATTATTTGGCAATGGATAATAGAACTCAACAACACAGAGAAAACTAAAATATAATAGTCTGATCATCATCAAGGTGATAACGCATGTGCAATAAAACTAAGCTAAACATTCTTTCTTGATGATTGAATAACTAGTCTTACTAGGGAGTAATGTCCTACTAAAATAGCAACAGGTCTGCCAATTCCTTCATCTCCTTATTGGCTTATTACAGCTCCTGCACCACGTTCACTAGCATCTGTTTTCAGCATGAATTCCTTGCTGAAATCAGGATTTTGCGGTATTGATAAGTGACACACAAAGCTTTTTTCAGTGACATGATGATATCTACACATTCCTGACTCCAATTGGCCTGACCCTATCTAGTAGGAATTTCTTGGTCTGATTAGAGAAAGGCACTGTTTTTATGATCTTTTTCCTGCAGTATCTAGGTCAAGATAGATGTGTTTTTCCAAAGTTTCAGTGAAGATTACAATGTCATCCAAGTACTGCAACGCTAGTCTCAAGACCTCAAATGATGTAATTAGTCATCCGTTCAAAAGTACTGGGAGCTCCACTGAATCCAAATAGCAGATAGGGAGTGTTAAAATTACTGTATAACATAATTTAAGTAGGAAGTATCATGATTTAGCTCATTCATATCACCCTTTTTGGGATTCCTGATAGCTACTTAACAAAGGTAAGTCCACAGTGTAGGGTACAACTCTTTCTGATTAGCTTTTAAAAAAGGTAACTCTGATATATTTTCCTGTCAGCAAATTACATTCACACTTTAAAATCTAAAAGCAGTAAAAATTCACTACAGCTATTTAGCATTTGTCATTTGGACGGTTTTATACGCAGCGTATTCCCAGCGTAGCGGTTTGGTAAAGGTTCTGGCAGTTAGCTTTCACCAATTAGCCACTATTAACTTAAATCTAGTATGTTGTAGATACTTAAAATTTTAATAATAGCAAATTTGTCTCGTTCTATCAGCCAATGACGTTTTGGCGCAACTAAGTCGAAACAACGTGTTAAGTTTTAATTAACAATATTATTGGCTGACAGAACGAGAACAATTAGCTATTGTTATAATTATTTCAACTGAGAATGACTGAATCACTTAAATTTTGGCCAGAACAATGTACAAAATACCCTCCTCCACTATTGGACATGACTTTGCTATTGCTTATGGGAATAGTGCCAAGTTGTTGTGCGGGATATTATAAATCAAACTGCTGCGCGGTCCCAATGATCGAGGAAACGGTGACTGTAATAAAATGGTCAAATTTTGATTGAATTAACAAATAAATTATCCCATATTCTAACAAAAATATTGAAAGTAAATTGCTGTAAAATAATAATATAATGCTCATGGCTGTTTACATAAGATGAGATATTTGCAGGCCGATTGAATCTCCTGATACAGATGATATAAAAATATTGTGCATAGTTATCTCATTTTTATTCCTTTCGAAGTATCAATAATCATTTTGGCCTCAATATCTTTATTAAATATACTTATGCAGGTTATAAGTATACTTCAACACTCAAATCATGGTCAATCCTAAGCAAACCAATTTTATACACTAGTGGAGGTCTTGAAGATAAATTGAATACTTTTTTACATTTTACTAGGTATTTTACTATAGGTATAAATTAAAACAATCGATTATTAATGTCTTAGCTTGATATGCATCATGGTTAGCTATGTCATTTCTCTAGCATAATCATGTGGTTAGAAAGACAGCATGTTTAGGCTTAAATTCACTATTCTTTCGACAATTAATATTATTCAATTAAATACAAATTGACTTTATAGAGATTCATGCAAATGATAATTTTTTCATAAAATTTGAACAATTTTCTAAAAATACTCTTTACAGATCAATGTGCTTTATCACACCAAGATAATACAAATATGAAAGACTTTTTAAGGGAGCCTATCCCAAGCAAGCCAATCCAATCTTATAATCAAGATGAAGATATTGAAGGTAACGTGTTATTGAATATTTTATTCATTTGACGTAATTGAATAATACATGACCATACAATGAGTTATCATAACATATCCGACTTCCAGTTCAATTACAATTAACAATACCTTAAATGAAATAATAATATATCTATAGGTTTTGAAGTTCCTTTTTATATCCCATATTTCAGGATAAATTACAAGTTAATATTATATTAATCTAAACAAAAACTTTCAGAACTCTACCACTATCGTGTTGACTTATATTTAATTTTGATAGAAAGTGAATATTATAGCTACATTTGTATTCACTGCGTAGATTAGGAGATTAGATGGACTTGTAAATAACTGCTATCAAGCTTTCACTTTTATGTAAAATCACAGACATTGGCATTCTTATTCAATAAAAACAGAAAAGAAAAGCTTACAATTATCACAAAAAATTTAATTGGATTGCATAGCCATTATGAGAAATAATCGTGAAACAAACTTCCTGAAAATGATTTTGTCTATGCTTTATATAAAATGTAAAATTGTACAAGTTAAAGATTTACTCAGCTATACCCTTATCTTCTGAATTAGTGTCACAATAATAATAATAATAATAATAATAATAATAATAATAATAATAATAATAATAATGAATCATTCATAAATTTTGTGTGACAATCATTGATAAATTAGATCATGTCATGACCTTTTTACACTCTGTTCTATTAATCACTTCGTTACTTTTTTTTGTCTTATTTTAGGTGCATTGTTTGTCATGGCAAAGATTCATGCAACACCTAATGTGATTCATAGCCACCAAAGATCAAATATTTATATATCATATATTGTATAAAATTTAATGAAAGTGTTGCGAAATTTTATATTCAATTGTTTGTGAAATTAGTAATCTGGAATTTGAAGGATTGCCCAATAATGTTATTGTAACTAGTTCAGCAATGTTCTATCTCTGTGAACTGTTTTAAACATTTTTTGGCTTGCTTGATTGACCAGATCAGAGAGGGTGTGGTTCACTACTCTATAGTAACTAGTCATTTAAATCTCTTCACATAAGCTTGAGGTTAAACATATTCCAGGTAACTGAGTTAGGTGAGACTGGAAAAATACAACTTAAGATATGCTTAGGATTAGAAGGAAGCAGATGAGTGCAAATTCTTCCTTGAGTATCACAATGTTGTTCTGAAGAAGTAGGTTGATACAGCATGTGTGTAAAATAATTTCATTATGTTACAATTTTTAGAATCAACATGAATTGAGGCTATGAGATTTTTAAAATCATTTTAATGATTACTATTGGTGTTGCTGTGATGATCCCCTAATTAAAAATTTAAATATCAGCGTGGATAAATTATCTAGCCCACCAGATTAAAATGAAAGGTGTTGGGTTGCTGGTACGGCCTACATTATGATCTTTTTAATGTCTCTTCTCTTGCTGGTAGCATCTGCTGCCAATGTGAGTTGTCATATGAAACAGAACAACAGAATAACAGTTTGCCTTCACTGCACTATAAAAGTCAGTTGCCAAGGTGTGAAGTACCAGCACAAGAACATTTTATTGGAAATAATAAGAATAACAATTATTTGGCAATGGATTAATAGAACTCAACAACACAGAGAAAACAAAATATAATAGTCTGATCTTCATCAAGGTGATAACTCATGTGCAATAAAACTAAGCTAAACATTCTTTCTTGATGATTGAATAACTAGTCTTACTAGGGAGTGATTTTGCGTGACACAAAGCTTTTTTCCGAGACAGGAAGAAATCTTCACATTCCTGACTTCAATTGACCTGACCCTATCTGGTAGGAATTTGTTGGTCTAATCAGAGAAAGGCACTGCTTTTATGATCTTTTTCCTACAGTATCCAGCTCAAGATAGATGTGTTTTTCCCAAGTCTCAGTGAAGATTACAACGTCATCCAAGTATACTGTAAAACTAGTCTCAAGACCTCAAATGATGTAATCAGTTATTCCTCAGCAAATTGCATTCACACTTTGAAATCTAAAAGCAGTAAGAATTCACTATACAGCTATTTAGCATTTGTCTTTTGGAAGGTTTTATACCAGCTTATTCCCAGCGTAGCGGTTTCCTAAAGTGTCTGGCAGTTAGCTTTTCCGAATTAGCCACTATTGACTTACCTCTAGTATGTTGTAGCTACTTAAATTTTTAATATTAGCAAATTTTTCTGGTTCTATCAGTCAATGACGTTTAACTTCAGGCGGAGTCCCCTTCAGGGGGGGGGGAGCAACTTAAGTAGAAACATCGGGTTAAGTTTTAATTAACAATATTGGCTGATAGAACGAGAAAAATTAGCTATTGTTATAATTATTTCAGCTGAGAATGACTGAATCACTTAAATTTTTGCCAGAACAATGTACAAAACACCCTCCTCCACTATTGGACATGGCTTTGCTATTGCATACTGGAAATAGTGCCACTCAGATGTGCCGGATATTATAAATCCAACTGCTGAACGGTCCCAATGATCGAGGAAACGGCGACTGTATAAGGGGGGAAGTGGGCAGGATAAAAAAATAACACCGCGCTACTATTACATGGCGTCTGCTGGAAACGACGCCATTGTTGTGTGTCTAGTTATTTTACAATACGGATTAAAAATGTTAGCAGTACCATTACTGATGCACTCAATAAGGATTTTTAAAAAGAATCGGAGAAACTTACTTTTACTTTGGCTGTTTATCTCTAGTGGAACTCCCATAAGAGATTCTGGAGAAGAAATCGGTGACAAAATCAATGGCGATGTTGGGAAAGGTAAGAGCTATGTACTTGACTAGTGTTTGTTATGTTTAGCCATAGCTATTGAATATAATTAAATGTGTATACAACAATTCATTTATTACATTACTAGTAGGGCTTTATATAGCAAAACAAACAATGTATGTATGTACAAGTTTTATTGATTATTGTGTTTTCGTCTTTGTATACTGTTTATTCTTAGGCTGCATAGATAGCATGTATTATATAATATATAGCCCAACTGATAGCCGGTTGATAAAAAGCCACATTTTAAATTATTTGTTTAGACTATTTTTTTCATGCCACGGAAGATAACTATTACAGACTGGTAGAACCTGCAAGGGATATTTATTCAAATTATACATATGAAGAGAACATTCTTCAGCCAGATACTTCACAATGTCCTTCTCACTTATGGAAGCTTGATGTAAGTTGACACAAGAAATGTCTCCTATGTCTTTACTAACCCTTGGCAGAATAGCTTTTTGTAGATGGTATTTAGATGTCTTATTTATGTAAGCATTCTTTATTTAAATTTACTATCTATACACTTTACATTACCATTATATTTAATATCTTAGAATGTTACGACTCTTCATTCACAATCTAAGAATGTGTCACAGAAATCAAATATGAAACTTGTACCTGCTACGGATTCTATGAAGCATGTAAGTACTACACGTGTAGATCAAACTGTAATATTCATATATTATTTCTTAAGTTGCAGACTCTCGATTTTTGTTCAGTTGTGATGACTTTGATGCTTCTCCTAATTGTTATGTTTACCAATGGCATTGTGAGAATATGTTTGATTAGATCAACACTGATGAAAGGTTAGTCTTAACTTAGATATAGCAACTGAGCGACTCAAAACTGAGTTTATTAACAATAATGGGCAAGTTAATGTGACAGAAGTATTGCATGGAAAATACGGAGTCATCTTGTGCAATGTCTTTTTCTTCTGATTTCAAACACTTGTCTGTAGTCTTATCAAAGATTATTTGTCAATTGTTTTTTTTGTACTAAGTAGTTTATTTTCAGAAATAGATGCAATAGACTTGATCATACAGAATTTATTATGTCTCAGTAGTATATTATCATCGATCATGTACTACATAGGGGCACATACTTCAGTTAATATCTGAGTGTTTTTACTTTGCTTGCAAGCCAACATTATTAATATTACAATTCTCAAAGTATTTTGTGATATCTAGGGGCAACTGCCAATAAGAAAGGCCAAAATCAAAAAGATGAAGAAATATTACTAATTAGAAGAATTCTAAATGGCAAAGACACTAGAGTAAGTTTTAACTTTTCAATGTATAATATGCTCACCATTCCGAATGACTTGCAGCCACTATTAAGTTGTTTTTTTTTCAAATAGAATACTACATTTCATCCAGGAGATCAATTCATACATACAATTGTGATGAACTTGAGCACAAACCAGAAGAATAGTAAGTATTTAGTAGTAAAAAGAAGTGGTAGTAGAGATTTGTCAGGAACTATTTGTATTGCCCAATTTGATTATAACTTAGAATAATTATTCAAATTTAGAAAATGTAACTACAAGAAATTGCGATTTTAAAAAGCTATCTAGTGTAGTTATTCCAATTAACTTCCATTGATTTCAATTACAAATATAGCCAAAAGTATTCTATAAATCAGCATACCTGTGAAAGTGACTGAATAACTTTGTTGTGGGCGATGTTTGATGATGTGTTTCATTATGTTTTGCAATTATTAGGTGGAATCAATGTTAAGAAAGAAGTTGATAAAGAATTTAGTAACTGTCAGAGACTTGTGAGGGATTGTGATGATGACTCAGCAGATTTGAAGCAAAGTAAGCAAAAATGTATACATGGTTCACTTGTACTAAAAAAATGATTGTTTGTTAGCAAGACTTGAGTTAATTGAGTAGAATTGAAGTAAACACAATAGTATGATGACCACATCACAGACTTTTAAAAATCACAAACAATTATTTTCAGTTGAACTTTTCATAGAATGGTGGATGCATGCATTAGTTCACAGTGCACATGTGCGAGAAAATAGTTTAATAGTGTTTCTGTGAATCAGTCAGTCAGTCTGTCTTGTCCATCTGACTGTCAGCCTGTCAGTTAGTCTGTCTGTCTGTCTGTCTGTCTGTCTGTATGTCTATCTCTCTGCCTGTAAGTTTAAAGAACTTACACAGAATGACGGTTCAAGTTTTTTAATTGTGCTATTTTTGAGAAAGCGTGAAACAATCAGCTTTTACTTAAGTAATAGATTTTGTCATTAATGTTCCCTATTGTCAAGTCATCATGTGAGCCAATACTTTCTTTTTACCCAAGGTAGAGTTACTTTATGTACTAAGTAAAATTGAACTTTGGTGATAAATCTTCCAGTAAGTGTCCCTTGCATATTTAACTTCTTTATGAAGACTGCATTTCATTCCATGAGCTTTATAGAAGCGTAACTAGTGTGTAGAGTAGCACTTAGAGTTCACTCTTCTGGTTCTTCATTGCATTTGAAGTGTTTAAAACTATAAAGTGAATAACTTAAAACATTTCATTTCTATGTAGTTTTTTGTTTTGGTTTAGCTATGTTAACACCGTTTTATAATTGTCCAGGTAATTTGCAATATCCGTGTAGAAAGGTTAATAAAGAAGGCCAAATAGTACCTGAAAAGGATGAAGAAATATTGCCAATGAGAAGCAGTCTAGATAGCAGAGATACCAGAGTAAGTGTTTAACTTTCCATTTAGAATGACATTGTAGTGCAAAATGATTGGTAGCAACAATTTATATACCTTTAATACAATTAGACTATTTCAGCTGATAGTGGAGATTCAAGTGAGCATAGAAGTGTGAGGAACTTGGACACCAACAAGAAGAATTGTAAGTATACATGTAGTACATAATTATCTACCCATTTAAATTAGGTTGTCTATAAATGTAAGAGATCACACTTAAGTCTAAACAACTACTCAGGTTCAAAACCGTGCAATAATACTTTTGTTTTTCAAGTTGCAAAATGTTGGTGAATGGTTGCTATGGTATTTGAAAATCCTTTATCAGAAGTAATTTTAAATCATTGGCTTTTATTTTAGTAGATGTGATTGTTGTAAAACGCTACTGGTTATTCAGATAGTCTAATGGCAGTATTTAGTACATGAGTCAGAGTGGGATATGGTGAAATATATTTCATGAGCAGTGTAATTTATTTTCATGAGACAAAGAGGAGCAAAATTAAAGCCTGAGAGTGTAATACCTAGCATATCACTCTGACAGAGTGCAATAATGGGTTTATTCCACACTAGATATTCAATGAAGTAGTTTGTTGGCAACTCTAGGTGTAAAATTGGCTGTAAAACTCACTAGGGGTTCCCAACACCCCCAGCTGATATTTAGCAGCTGCTATAACCTGGCAAGGTAGGCTCCACTAGAGTAAAGGTAGCTGTAAAAACCCTGAAAACTGGCTGGTTGCTATAACTACTCTGGTAATGGGCTTGAGCAATGCAGCCTTGAGATAACACTATGTGATAACTTGAGTTACTCATGGGTCACATTCCTAAAGGTAACATTGAAGATATCTAGGGTAGAATAAATTAAAATATTTTGTGAGAAAGCTAATTTGGGTTGATGAGCCACAAGCTGTGAAAATACGCCTGACATCAACATTTTTGCCATATCATTCTGACAGAGTGTAATAAATGGTTTATTCCAGATATCTTCAGTGCAGTAGATTGAACTAGGAGTAGGTAACTTGTGGTATTAAGTTAACTAAAATTCTGGAGTGTTAATTCACAATGGTTCCCAACACCCCCAGCTTAAATGTAAGCCGCTGTTTTACTAGATTTGGGTAGGTTACCCCAGGGTGGTAGTTGTAAAAGCACTGGTATGCTAGTGTATTTGAAGGTAATGAGCTTGTGCAATACAGAATGTTGTTCAGTACTTACAAATAACACAGGGAAGATGCCTTGCATTAATAAACTTTAAATAAAATGTTTGTGTTATAGGTTCAATGAATGCTATAGTAGTTGAAAAGGAAACCAGTAACAGTCAGAAACATGTAATGGATGACAATGAATTAGTAGATCTGAAATTAAGAGCACAGGAAGGTAATTATAATTATCTGTACTTAATTAATATTGTTCTTAAACTTTGTCTTACAAAATGTCTCTTAAAACAAACTGCATTTAAGCAAACAACTTTACATCTGATTCATTGCTAATTCTAAGTACAGTGTAACTGTTTAATCCTCACAGAAGAACTCTCTAGCTATGTGGTTGAATGGCTTCCATAGGCATAAAATATCTTCTGTGCCTTCTGTGTTAAAACACTCTACAATGCTGTAATTGTTGTTGATTCAGGCTTACTACTTCAAACAATTGACCGCCCGGTTGCCATTTTGTAGTATGTCAAAACTTAGCCTTAGAGATACCGTGGCAAGTATTTCTTATATCACTTAATATAACTAACTTCTTGAGGCCTTATCATTTCAGTAAATTAACACAGACAAGAAAAACTATGATTTACAGGAGGCCATCCAATGGTAATAACAATGGGAGGGCTGAACACTTCGATTACACAGGGGGAGGGGGGGGGGGGGGGTTTTCTAGGGCTAGGGGCTAGGGCTAGGGCTAGGGCTTGCCTAGCGGTCATAATAATCCAAGTACAAATAGGTTCAATAATTTCAAAATACAGTTTGCTTTGACTAAAGCTAATAATAACAAATCAAAGGCTGAATAAATGCCGCCCATAATATCTCTAAGGAAAAGTAACAAATATAAATTCAAATTTTTATAAACACTCAGTTCATAAAGTTTGAGATTTTTACACACAATACGTCATATCTATAACATAATTGGGAGGCTTAAAATGAGAACATGTTAGCTGTGAATTCATGAATGCACATTTTACTGAATAATGTATTTAAAACACTGTTCTCTTGTCTTTACTTTTCATTGACCAAAAATGATTTCTCAATGTTATTTGTATTCAGTAGGTAGCTCTAACACGTAATAGATTTGAAGTATTGTGCCATACAAAATTTGGCTGAACAATTTATATGCACTAAGTTATAAATTATTACAACTCAAATTGTAGCATCAACGACTTCTTGATGTGTTTAATTATATGGGCACATATTTCAGTTATATTTCGGAATTTTTTCTTTCCCTGCAAGCTAACATTGTTCTTACATTTGTCTAGGTATTGTACCATATCCAGGTGCACAAGCAGAAAAGAAAGGCCAATTAATAACTGAAAAGGATGAAGAAATATTGCAACTGAGAATCATTCTAGATAGCGAAGATGCCAGAGTAAGTATTAACTCATGCACTATATAAAATAACTTTTAGTTAAAAATAATTGGTGAGCGAGCGAAGCGAGCAAGACACTATTAGGGAAAACACAATTGAAAATCGGGGAGGTTTGTTTGATTATATAACATGTGTGGACGTACATATGTCATTTTGTACTTTGACCCTCACGTCCTTTTGTGTTAGCTCTGCTTCCGACCATGTTCCAAATTTCACTAAATAGATTTTTCTAATTTATTAATCATTACCCGTATCACCCTAGAAATTGAATTGTTTACCGCTTTGAATTCTTTTACGGGTGCAGTTACAACACAAAAAACTTACCGGAGTTCCATTTCTATTCGAGGTAGTGTCTGTGGTAAGTTAATATGCTATTTGTCGTAGTTACAAGCCATATGCAGCAGTATTTACTTGAAAATTCATTGACCACTAGACTACACATGAACGTATGTCTTGCGTAGGTGTGTTCAGTTGTGTGAAAATATTGTGTGCTACAACTAATATCACAAAGTAAACGTTCAAATAGTGTAACTTGTTTTTTGTTGCTTTATTATTTTTTTCAATTAAAAGAGTTGCGGGGAGTGGTTACTACGGCAATGAATCACCTTTACCCTATATACATAATTAAAAAATTCGACTTATTTTTTAGTATCTTGAGTGTTAGAAGTTAGAATCAAACTTTTAACAATAGTATAGATTTAGGCTCGCTCGCCATTTGTGCTCAAGCACATCACTAGTTTGCAGTAATATTAGTATAGCTATATCTTTACACATTTAGACTACTACAGTGTGTCATAAAGATTCATGGAAGCATCCAAGTGTGTGTAACTTTGACAGAGACAAGAAGAACAGTAAGTATATTATGTAGTACAAAATCAGGTTTAGAATACATTGTGCACTGTACTTTATCTGTGTTTTAGGTCCAATCAGTGCTACTGAACAAGTTGATAATGAATCTAGTGATAGTCAGACACGCATAAGGGACTACCATAAATCAGCTAATTTGAAACTAAAGACACAGGAAGGTAATTATAAATGACTTGTGCTTATGAATGATTGTGAGCAAAACCTAGCTTTCACGCAATAATTTGATATACACATCATCATGGAAGAAATCTAGAGGTTAATAAGAGCCTTACAAAGCACTTGATAAAGAATGTCATGGGAGTAATATGAATACTCTTTACAAAGTACAAATGAAAGTATTCTATTCTTAATGTTTCAGCAGCTTGATATACATAATAGCTATGCCATTTCTGTAGCCTAGTCCAATGGTTAGAAAGACAATCATGTCAAATGTGTTGGCTATGAAAGAATATATTGTTAAGCTTTATTTCATTATTCTATTGTATAAAACGTTAAAAAAAACTGGCCATTATTGCCAGCTTTAAACAATTACTGGAATAATGATTATTACGATTGCTTTTATTCTCTCACACACAAGACAGTCCAAATAGTTTGGCATATAAATAGAGTGATGCAGAGAATAAACTTCTATTACATTTTATTTTACAGATCAATGTATTATTACACAAGGAGATAATCATATATTGAGTGAAGTCATTTTAAAGCCTATTAGTGACGTCATTTCAAAGCCTATAATTAGTGAAGTCATTTCAAAGCCTATTAGTGAAGTCATTTCAAAGCCTATTAGTGAAGTCATTTCAAAGCCTATTAGTGTAGTCAAGGGTAAGAGACTACAAGATATATATTTTCATATGAATAACTATGATAGTTGGTGAGCTAGCGACGCAAACTAGACACTATCAGGGGTAACACAATTGAGAATTGGGGAGATTAGTTCGTTTATATATGTATATGAACACATGTATGTCATTTTGTACTCGCATTTTTGTGTTTGCTTCATGGTCCGTTTCCATACCTCCACTGAACAGAATCTTTTGGTTCAGTGACCCCTTGCTTGTTGTCATAAGCTATACAGGTAATTCAGATATTCAGAATGCGGTATTAGAGACCACAGATAATACCAGTACTTGGGAATAAAGAAGTTCTGTATTTTTTAGCTAAAGTATGGTCAATACGGCAATATCCTTTAACTTTTAGAAATGGACTGACATATTCTTTTGCTGTATTTCATTTGTACACAGGCTTACTTACCATTTGTGCTCAAGCACATCACTGGTGTAGGTCAATTAAAAGATATAACCCAAGATTAATCAAGTTTCGTTATAATGAAATTAAATCTGACTGTAAAATTCACCAATTCAGGTCAACTTAAATGTTTCAAAAAGTACTTAAAAAGTTGCTTGCAATTATGACTAAATCTATTAAACTTCCTGCTAAATTAAGAGTAAATTTAAATATATTTCAAAGTTCCTTGTAATCATTTAATCTTTATTATAAATGGAAGATTTGATGGACATAGAAATAATTGTTCTCGAGATTTTATTATTTTATTTGTGTTAAAATAATTCACTCACTTTAATTTGTTTCACTTGAAGTAAGGAAAAAAAATGAAAATTAGCATTTTTTTCCAACATTTTCATGAGGATACCAAATGGAGCATATTATATCAAATTCTTGTATTGAAGACTTCTAAATTGTCAATATAATTTTTAAGACGTTCTATAGCTATTATGGACATAAACATTTCATGATTTTTCTTTCAATTATTCACTGTGTTACTCATTTATGTAGGTGCATCCTGTGTTGTGCCAGACATTCATGCAACTGATCCTATTGCTGTTCATAGCCATCCTTTACAAAGCTCAGATCCCTATCTAGAAGAATTGCGAGATTGTCAATTGCTACTGAAAAAAAAAAAAGTATGCATGGGATAGATATAAATGTAAAAATGCAACGTATTTAAATTACAAGTGATATGTTAATAGATGGTTGGTAATAGAAAATTGCGAGAATATTATAATGTTATTTTAAGATTTTTTGTCTCACATAAGTTTTGTAATACCAGAGTTTAATACAAGATATTTTTAGGGCGGCGTAAGTTGGAGTGTAAAGGCTGAGTGACTTTTTTGTTTGTTTGCAAAGAATCCAATGAGCTACATGTTAGCATAAGAAAATGTTTATAGCAAAGGTCATGTTTATTATAATTATTGTAGCTGATTTAAACAATTACAATAGCTACATTCTTGGGGAGGGGGACTTTTAGCTCTTGAGGTGGGAAATTCCCTGTGACTAAACAATAGCTAGCTCACGTACTGTGCGTAGCTCAGTCACACATGCAAGTGAGCACATTGTTTTCGAATGTTTCTTTTATTTACGTTTTAAATGAAAGTTGAATTAGCTTATTTTACAGTTTGTGTGAGCATGTCCTCTGTAGTATTGTAAAATATTATTATAGGAAATAGACTAATTAGTCTGTTTTTAAAGAAAAAACAGAATAATTTAATAGCTATAATGTTATGTGTAGATCTTTGTAAGAGACTTCAAGAGCAAGCTAATGCCAAGCAACAACAGCTTTTACTGGCCACACCTAACTGTCGTTTCAGACAGATCAGAAGGTATACTAGAGCTTATATTATTTGTTATAAAATGTCAGCTAATGTATGTTGTATTTCTTAGGTCACCTCTCCAGATATTGAAAAGTTTTTTCAAAAGAAACGCACGAAATAAGTCAGAAGAATTTGAAATGATCAAATTTTCAGAGGAAGACACTAAAATCTCTGAACTTTCACTAGTTAGAATGAGGGAACTAAAATCAGAAGAGTTTGTTGTTATTAATTATGCAGAAGCAGATACAGATAACTCGATGCATTTACCGGGACCATCAAAAGTTCATTTCAACCAATTTGAAATGGTTGATTTTTCTGGAGAGAATACTGAAGTAGCCATTCACATAGAAACTTAACTAATTATTATTCTGATAGTAGTGTGTTTCTTGTATATAAACCTATTAAAAAAATTTTGAACTTTGTTCAATGTCTGTGAGGTAAGAAGTCATGTATTTGAAAACACACACTAGGCATTAATATTTATAATATTAATCAAACACAGTGTACAGCATGGGGTGGATCTAAGATTTTCCAATGGGAGGCTCTTTTAAGACGTGAATACCTCTGATTTTAGGAAAGTTTTTATTTCTCTCCTACAAGAGTGTACTCACAGTACTGATTAATGCATTAACTTTATTAGCATTACAATGTGACCTAATTGATGAACTACTAGGGAATGAAAAATATTACTACTAAAATGTCTTGAATAAATGAATAAATATAATGAAGAATGGATCAGTTCATCGTGTTGAAGCAACCTGCAGACAAATGTTGTGGAAAATCTCCTTATCACATGCTTGTAGATCAGTGTACAGTGTAACTGGCCACCTCACAACATCAACCTGGAACAATTTTTGCCTACACTGTCACACTTCAGTAGGAACTAAACAATTATGTTAAGTCATTAGCAAAGAATGATGTTGCATCATCTCAGTATACTGGTTTATTTGACAAGATAACAGTGATCAATCCACTGAAAGTCAAAATTTGTGTTCAATAGCTCAATAGCACACTTAATACAGTAATTAATGTCCTAATACTGTGATACCCCTGATGTTATATCATATATCTTTATGCTGCAGTACCTGGTATAGTTAATGATGATGATGACTTCAGTTGTACCTAACGTCCTGGTTTTACCTTGTTGTAAGTATACCATACCTAATGTTGGTTAAAAATGATGAGTTGCAATTTTACCTTACCTAATGCTGCCATTGTATTTTACTGATTTTATGGTTTTACTTTGCAAGGATATCGTACCTAATGCTGCAACCAACACATTAAGTTGTGTTACTTTGACTATAAAAGAAGTGCCTGTACCGATCACACTTGGCAACAAATGCTCTAGAAAATTACAATTTCATCTCAACAAGGAATTAAGAAATGGGTGCTTTTCACTCTTTTGATGATAGTACAAGCAATACATTAGGTAAGAATTTCTTTAGTAAAAAGTACATCAGATAAGGTATCATTTAACAAAAATTATCTACTCTAAAATATCCTTCATAAACAATACACACATGAAAGTGGCTAAACCACTGGTGGCTAGTGCCAGGAGGGGTCCTGGGTTTGATTCCCCTGCGACAATGGAAACTTTTTTTTCACATTTAGCCTTTGCTTTTATTTAGACCTCTTTGATTGAGAAAGATATGTCCTGAATTAGAGACTAATCAGCTATCCCAAACTAATGTCATCCAGCCACTTTATTTGTCTTTATTCCGCATTGTTTCAAAAGGTAATGAAAGAGAAAATAAATCTAACAATATATTTAAAATAGGGCAGAAAAAGGTTAAAAATGCATTTTCATGAATAATAATTGGTTCAAGTCAGGTAAGGCATTGGTATTATAAAATGCAGCAGGTAATAATTATATCCATCACATTAAATTAATATTTCAGGTAAGGTATTTACCAGAAAGTGATGGCAAGTAAATAAAATTTCCTGTGACTGTTTACACGTTTCTTCACCTAAGCTGCCACAGTCTAACACAGTCCCCAAATCTCTTCCATTGCTGCTCAAATCTATGATGTGTTGGAATTCTTCGTGCCCTTTGTAGTCATAGCCAAGGTTCTTCTCCAGGAACTTTGGCTCAAGAAGTTAGGCTGGGATAATGAGGTTACTGATGACATTCTTCAACGCTGGCTCTCCTGGACCAAGGAACTTGGACTCATCACAAACCATGCCATCCAAAGAAGGTACTTCGACTTTACTGCTAAGGTTACCTCCACCTCTCTACAAGGCGTCTCTAATGCCAATGTATTGTACCATTAATTACCAATTTGTTATATTATTTAAGAATTCATTTGGTTAACATTAACAATTAACAGAAAATCAGTTAACCATTGAAAATTACTATTGATGACAGCTAAATCTCTTATCTGCTTCAGCAGTAGTGCTGATATTGGAGTACTCTCCTGCTGGTACCACAGCAAGCATTTGTCAAGCATATCATATATTATAGCCTATAATTCAGTTAAAGTTGCTGCTCTGGTCTGGACTGGAGCTAAGCTCAGACAATTGTAACTACAGATCATGTAAGTGGCAGTTTTGAACAATTGAAGATGAAAAAAACCTTAAAAAATTGAATCAAATTCATTTTAATTATTTCCAGTAAATCAATTCTAATATGACTCACTGACCTCTTTGCGAAGTGCCCAAGAAGTTCCATTGAATAGATAATCACTACATAAAGGAAGCTACTAAAATCTAATTAGAACCTGTGGATTAACTCATTTCGGTAAAGGGATAATCTTTGGGTTATTTTGCAGGCTAGCAATGCTCAGGTGGTCAACAACCTTAGGAATAAGGTCAATCTGTCCCCAGAACGTACATAAAAAATTTTCCAATAAGTTAGAAAGGAAATAATTGGTTCCAAAAATTGTGGTTTCTGATGGAGGTTACTAGTAAACTCATGAACATATTCATGAACATACCCGAAATACGGGTTAGGGTTACAATTATTACTTGCTAAGGGCAACTATCGAAACACCATGAATTGTAACAAACTGGATCAATGTGGAGTTCAAAGAATTGAAAACCACACTATGATCTAGCATTGCACCATGGAATTATCTATAAATTCATCATTAGTCCAGACAAGCAAGAAAATCTCATCTCTCTTCCAGGGTCTAGATCTTGCTTATTTCATTGCTGCCAGTACTTTTTTTACTCAAATTTCTCTCATCTGGCAAACAAATAATGTAAACTGTCACTAGAAGAATCAGGGAGATTACCACGTGAAAAAATGGAATCAATGAAGTTTTCTCCCAATCCATTTAGTTAATTTTGAATACGCTAAACTAATATTGTGAAAAGCAATTAGCAACGAATGTTAAGCAAAAAAGTAAGTGCAAATCTTAAGTAGCTACTCTAGAATGTTTGCAAGTTAGTTGGCAATCAATTCTATTATGTACAAATAGCTATAGTTGAATATTGCTCTACAGTCACACAATTAAGCTAACGCACCAGTAAATGTAAGCCTCCACGTGGGGCGAAAGTATGCTCGACCTAGCTGTAGCGTTTAAAGTTCGTTCTTGACATTATTAATGATGAATTTTGTATTATAGTTAGAGATACTGCAGGCAGTCACACAATTCAAATAAAATCAGATCAATTATTAAAGTATAGAAGAAAGGCCGATCGATCGAATTCTACAAAATGAACAGCTATAACAATGATATAGATCTTTTTCAAACCGTTCTATTTAGTGAATTGTTTTACAAAATAGCTAGCTATGCTAGCTATTTAGGAACAGGATCGTGGGTGTCCCGTAACGCTGCTACAACTGTGGGGTGTAGGCGTCTAGTCAATTAAGTGAGAATGAGCATGCGCCGGTACTCACAAGTAGCGTTTGTTGAAGGAAACGCTATAGTGCTAATCAATTTACAGTGGTTGTAAATTAAGCGGTGCAATGCTGGTGCAGTTGTTAAGAATGTTACTGAACAGGTGGAGGAGAGTTCTCTGCCTTTGGCTATTTATCTCTAATGGAACTCCCATAAATAATTCTGGGGAAAATATTAGTGACAAACTCGATGGCAATATTGGTAAGGAAATACATTCTGAAATTGTTTGTTTTAACAATGAAATAATTAGTGTTGAAATGATTCTATTTACAAAAAATATATATTTCCAATAGCCATAATATAGGGCTATATTGACATTTCTAGAGTCTGCATTAACTAAACTTTATCTTCATAGCTAGCTAAATAATATTAATACAATAGTTTTTATTTTAAAAATTAAATAATAAAGAACAAGATTTTTGTTGCTATAGCTATATTGTATTAAATATAACATTATTTCAAGAATTTCTATGTATTTAGAGTATTTTTCTCATCCCAAGTATTACAGAATGTTAGAACCTGCAAATAACTTCAATACATATTACAGATGTCCACATTTATGGAAATTTGATGTAAGTGGACTCAACAGTTGTCTTTAGTTTCTTACTAAGCTGTAGCAGTGATATAATAATGTATATTGGTAATTGGATAGCGCATCGCTGTAGGGCAGTGGTATTATGCTCAAATTTTCAATTATTAAAAAAATTGTGTCATTATTTTAAAACAATGATAGTTATTTCATTAATTGACTGATTAATCTCTTGTTATTCCAGTTAGAAAAAGTGATATAATTATGATTGCAGTAACTAAAAATGTGGTAGGGCCTCCTTTGCAGTACAGTGTTTTTATTGGTGTTTAATTAAATATGTTTAGCTATATAAAGTTTTTATATAATTATTTTTACTAGAATGTTACCATTGATTCCCAAACAAGATATGTGTCCATACCATCAAATGTGACACTGCTGAATATTGTGGATCCTATTAGTGTTAGCATTCCGTATTTAAATCAAACTATATCTATTTGAAACCTTGCAGACACCAACTTTTGGTTCTGTTTTGATGATGACAGTCATTTTATGTCTAATGATTGGAGATAAACTTGTGAGAACAATTTTCAGGAAAGCAGTACGTGGGAAAAGTAAGTGATATGAAGAGTGCTTTACCCACCTATAATAATTTATTGGTTAGCTAGCTACAGCTGGTTACCTAAACAATTAAGAAGCAAGCAAGACAATGGTGAGGGATCGTAACTAAGAGATCACGATTATATAATGTTTACTTACACGTAGAGAGTTCTGGTTTGCTAAAATGAGAGCAATGTGTTTGTACTTGCAAAATGAAGTTTCAGTAACTCAGCTATTTGAATACCTTTTAAGACAACTTGCTTGAAATTTTGGTCCCAAAATGTTTCAGTGAGTTTGGGACTAAACTCTTTAATAGTTCAACTAACTAAATGTTTGAGGTTGATTGTTTCACCATGCAAAATATTATGGAAATGAATTAACATAGGTGTGTTTAAATGTATAAACAAAAATGATATATTGCCAAAGCATTTTTGTCCTTTTATTACATCCATCCACTTGAGTAAACTAGAAGCAAAATACAGAAATACTTCTGCATATATAGTAGAGAATTAGCTAGAAATTAGGTTTGACAATTTAAAAAAAATTATAACTGTACAGATCAATGTGTTTCAACTTAAGAACATGATAAAAGATCAAAGGCAATTTTTAGCGAGCAAATCCAATCTTTCAATGAAGATATTCAAGGTAAACTGCTATAGACTTCTATATTTGATTTAGTTCAAGATACGAATAACATAGGTGAATGCAGTGACCCTGCTATTCTTTAAATTGCTATTTCACTTTTCATCGTGCAATTTCAATTGAACAGCAATTTTTCCCATTCTTTTTTTAATGAGCAATTTACGTGTTGTACTAATAATATGGTAATGAATATAATGATGTTGTTTACATTTAATTTATATTATACAGGCTCAAGAGAACAAGAAAATCAAACTTTGAATATACTTAGCAAGCTCCCACAACCTTGTAATAAATATATTGAAGGTATATAGATATTGGAATCCATCTTTATTCATATTATTGAATAAACAATCAACAGGTCAGGTTCAGAATGAGCAGACTTTTATATCCTGCAAGCCCAATGTACGTTACGTTGGAGATAATGAAGGTAAGAAATACTGTTCTACCTCTTCCTTGCTCAAAACAATGAATTTATAGACCAAGAATATGGAATAAAACTGAAAGAAAGTAATTTCGCCAATAATTCCATTATTTCAGAGCTGATTGACTTTTCTATTAAAAACATTGAAGGTAATTTTGGCAATAGATTTTTTTTAACAGTAATGACATATATTATTAATATATGATGCAGGCATGCAGTTGAAAACAAGAAGTTCATCTAAATCCTAGTGATATGCAATCAAAGATTCAGTCATGCACAATATTCAACCTTTTCAAATGTATTGGTCATTGGTCATCGAATATTGAAAGTAAATAGCTGTAAAGTAATGATGCTTCTTTTTTTAATGAATAAGAAGGCCAATGGCTGTGTTTTTACATAAAACGTGAAAGCTTGATAGCAGTTATAGCAGTTATTAACAAGTCTATATAATCTCCTAATCCACACAGTGAATACAAATGTAGTTATAATATCCACTTTCTATCAAAATTATAGCCATTATATAAGTCAATATGATAGTAGTGGTAGAGTTCTGAAAGTTATTTTGCTTAGACTAATAACTTTCATGAAATATGGAATATATAAAAGGAACTCTAAACCCATAGATAAATTTATTTCATTTTCAGTATTGTTTATTTTAATTGAACTGGAAATTGGATCATCTTGTGATAATTCATAGCGTGGACCTATATATTATTCAATTATTTTAAAATTAATAGAATATTCAACAACACTTTACCTTCAATATGTTCATCAAGATTGTAAGATTGGATTGGCTTGACCTGGATGAGCTCCTTAGAAAGGGTTTGGTAATTGTATTTTCTTGTTGTGATAAAGCACAATGATCTGAAAGTGTATTTTAAATATAATCATTCAAATATTATAGTGAATAAAATTAATTGTCAAATTAGTTTTGGTCAATAAAACCTTCTGAATCCTTAATACTGACAAAAGTATACGAGTATTTAAAGTGTTATACAAGGAAGAATAGTGAATTTAAGCTTAAACACACAGTATTTCTAACTAGATACTTATGCTAGAGAAATAACATAGCTAGCCATTATAGATATATATCTGTATCAGAAGATTCAATGAGCCTATGCATATGTATTTCATATAATATAGACAACAATGAGCATCATTACTTTACAGCTATTTACTTTCAATATTCGATGACCAATGACCTATACATTTTAAAAGGTTGAATATTGTGCATGACTGAATCCTTGATTGTATATCACTAGGATTTTGACACACTTCTTGTTTCAACTGCATGCCTGTATCATATATTAATAATATAATGTCATATTATTAAAAATCTATTGCAATTACCTTCAATGTTTAATAGAAAAGTCAATCAACTCTGAAATAATGGAATTATTGTTGAAATTACTTTCTTTCAGTTTTATTCCATGCAAGGAAGAGGTAGAACAGTATTTCTTACCTTCAATATCTCCAACGTAGCGCACATTGGGCTTGTAGTATATAAAGGTCTGTTCATCCTGAACCTGACCTGTATGATTGTATGAATGGGAAAAATTGCTGTTCAATTGAAATTGCACGAGGAAAGTGAAATAGCAATTTAAAGAATAGCAGGGTAACATAGTGGAAAGAAAATGAAATACCATGGTAGCTAAGAGAAATAGTACGGGTAATTGCACACGTGCGTGCAGAATTAACCTTGGATATGTACAGTTCTAGTAGTTTCATTCTTTACCACAGAAACTCTTCACTTATTAGACGGAATGTTTTTTTAACAGATTAGAAGGAACTGTACATTGAAAACGAAGTTCCAGAGGAAGCTAAGTGAACAATACTGTGTAGCTACAAATGCAAATGATTTTTTAAAATACTGGTTTACTATTAGCGAGATAGCGTGGGAAACCTGTGTTATTTGAGATCAATCACATTACCCTACTATTAATCTCGAATATTATCCATGCTACTACCCTATTATGAAAATTAATTAAATATGATAATGATTTACCTTCAGCATTGTTGTCATTAATCTTATACAGTATTATATCGAATAAGAGTGATTTTTGTTAGGGGTGGCTATAAACCACATTTGGCATGACAAAGCATGAACCTAAATAAGACAGAAATAGAAACAGTGAATAATAGAACAAAGTGCCAAAAAAAATTAATGACATGATCTGATTTATCAATGGCCATTGTATTGATTGTTACAGAGCATATATGAATGATTTACTATTATTATTATTACTGTGACACTAATTCAGAAGATAAGCATAATTATAGTCGAGTAAATCTTTGGTTTGTACAATTTAACATTGTATATAATGCATCGGTTAAGACAACAACAACATTTTCACAAAGTTTGTTTAAGTAGTTATTATCGTGATTATTTCTCATAATGGCTAAGCTCGTTAACAGAGAAGTAGTCAAGGCTAATATATGCAATTCAATTGAAATTTTTCGTGATAACATTGAAAGCTCTTCTTTTCTGTTTTTAATGAATAAGAAGGCCAATGGCTGTGTTTTTACATAAAAACTTTCAATATTATTGTTAGAATATGGATAATTTATTTGTTATTTTAATCAGAGTTGATTGCAATGTTATTTATTTCCCACAAGTCACAAATGCAGTTTAGCCACTCCTTCCTAGCAAAAGACAAACAAAAATTCATAGTAGTATTACATTGTTACAATTTCTTTGTCAACCTTCTTTTACTCATAATGTATTCTTCCTCTCTATTTTTACACCATAGGATCCACAACAGTCAGCAGTCTCACATTTGATTCTCAATTTATTCTTTAGTTGTGAACCAAAGATGGTAACATACTAGAAAATTATTTCATAGAGTAACCATTATAATTAATATAATGGGCAAAGTACAGAAAATATGCATGGTTGAATTTATATATAAAATTAGATGCCATGACTGATAAACAGTGCTATAATTATAATATAAAACCCAAGACACACATGTTCTGTTAATTTAGATCATTAATACCTGTTGCCACATATGAAATGTGTTAAAATAAATAGGATGTGACAACACAATGCAAAAACTGAAATTTCCTTCATATCCTACAGTTATTAAATTTGGATCTATCTACATAGATACATTTCCTACAGTGTGAGACATGCAGAAATTTCAAACATGGTGTAGTGCATAATTTTCCCATATTGTATTCTGTTATTGACAGGAACATGCAAAATGGATTTTCAAGTAAGAACAAGTCTGTTATGTATCAATAATATAGCTGGGGCAATGAACAGTAGATGTAAATGCCATCTTCATAAGAGAAGAAGCTAAACAGAACAGGGACACTCACCGATCACATAAAACTAAACTACCCCAGGTAGCCAGAATATATTTGCACATGTGACTTTGATGTGACATTACCCACACAAGCTGGAACTT